>Ga0222636_1001052_pt1 | contig 11645 bp, 9 predicted proteins | sample AntAcemetagen141_FD_179811 | JGI IMG/M metagenome (GOLD analysis project Ga0222636, IMG submission 179811) | Saline water microbial communities from Ace Lake, Antarctica - #141 | ecosystem: Environmental > Aquatic > Non-marine Saline and Alkaline > Saline | place: Antarctica: Ace Lake | collected...
ATTGAGGAAAAAATTCCAGGTATCAGGGATCAAATCATTAATGTGATTGAAGAGCTAAAAAAGGAATGAGAGACATTTCCATGAAATACGATTCTGCTTTAAGGGCCTACACGGTCAAACGAATAGAAGAGATTGAGTCTGCAGATATCCTTGTTGGGATTCCGTGCTATTATAACGAAAATACCGTCAAACATGTGATTCAGATGGTTACCCACGGCCTGTCCAAACATAATAATGACAAGAGGTGCGTTATCTTTGTTGCCGATGGGGGTTCCACGGATGATACCCGTGAGGTTGCAAAGGAATTTGAAATCAAACCATGGCAGGAAAAGATCGTCTCCATATACAGGGGACCTGCAGGCAAAGGCTCGGCCTTCCGATCTATCTTTGAGGCTGCCAAACGTTTGAAGGTTGAGGCCTGCATGGTAGTGGACTCGGATCTGCGGTCCATTACCGGCGAGTGGGTCAAATATCTTTTAGAACCTGTTCTCGAAGAGGGATACCAGTATGTTTCACCGGTCTACTCCCGTTACAAATATGACGGGACCATCACAAACAACATTGTCTATAACCTGACCCGGGCCCTTTATGGTCTGCGTATCCGCCAGCCGATCGGCGGGGACTTTGCCTTTGCCGGCGACCTGGCTGCCTACTACATGGACCAGGATGTCTGGGACACGGACGTGGCCCGTTTCGGCATAGATATCTGGATGACCACCAATGCCATCACCAACAACTTTAAGATCTGTCAGTCAAACCTCGGCGCCAAGGTTCACGATGCCAAAGATCCTGCCGAATCCTTAGGACCTATGTTTCGCCAGGTGGTCCATACGCTCTTTGTCCTCATGGAGCAGAATGAAACGCACTGGAAGAGCGTTAAGGGGAGCCAGTCCGTACCCCTGTTTGGCCTCAAGGAGGTTCATGAGCCTGAGCCCATCGGGGTTGATCTTGGCCGATTAGTCGCGGAGTACAAGACAGGCTTTCGAGAAGATCCTGAAACTTGAAGTTGGCAATGATGGCGAGGATGTTCATGGTGCACCGTCCTAAAAGAAAAGAAATATGGGCAAGTCTCCATGTTCCGGCAAATGATATCGTAGCGCCAGGAAAAACAGAGTCTTCAGATTATATTTTATTTCAACAGGTTATGAAGCGTCAGAAAGCCTTCACGGGAGAGCTCAAGCTGAATCCATGGGAGCTCTTTGGCGTGTAAGCGTATGAAATACCCCCCTTTAACCTCCACAGGATTGTCTTTTTCACAGCCCGGCCACTTGGGCCGATTTCTCATCCCAGACCTGAATGAGGTAATCCTTTTGTTTCTCAAATTTCAGGGCCTGCTCTTCCACTAAATCTTCTGCCTCCTGGGACGACATCTCCCAGCTTTGTCGCACAAATGAGGCGACTCTTGCGTAATAGAGGGGAGTCATCAGATCAACGAGCTTGTAGCGATTGACGCTCCAGGAGTGAAAGGTGGCCGCCAGTTCATAGAGTATCCGGACCCATGCATCGGTGGGAAGGTTGAACTGGCTTGAATCCATATTGGCAGCATTTTCGATTGCATCCATACAAGTCTGAGAAAAAATGTCCGTCCAGAGTGCAGAAAACTGCTGGAAGCCGGTTTTAAAATGGTCGATCATTCCCTCCAAGTCTACTATTACCGGTTCTGGTTCCACATATCCCTCGTACCCGAAGACTTCCACCGGTTGGCTATCCCTGATCCCCTTCCAGTAACTCTCATGTCGCTCCATAAGAGCAAAGATGGTCCAGAGTACCTGCCGGAACATGGGTCCAAGGTGCTGACCGGGGTCTTTGGCATCATGGATCTTGACCCCTAAATTGGACTGACAGATACGAAAGCCCTGGGTTATGGCATTGGTGGTCATCCAGATGTCGATCCCGTACCGGGCAACATCCGTATCCCATACATCCTGCTCTATATAGAATTTAGCCACGTCTCTTGAGATGGCAAAATCCCCGCCTATGGGCTGGCGGATACGCCTGCCGTAAAGGGCCCGGGTGAGGTTATACACGATGTTGTTTGTAATGGTCCCGTCGTTTTTATGTCGGAGATAGACCGGAGCCACAAACTGGTAATCTTTGGTGAGTACGGGATCAAGCAGATATTGCACCCAGTCAGGGGTAATACTGTGGAGGTCTGAATCCACTACTGCACACGCACGTACTTTAAGACGTACGGCCGCCTCAAATACAGACCTGAGCGCAGTTCCCTTTCCCCCTGGCCCCCTGTAGATAGTGACCACCTTTTCTTGCCACGGCTTGATTTCAAAATCCTTTGCCACCTCTCTCGTGTCATCTGTAGATCCGCCATCGGCAATGAGTATTACGCACCTTTTCTCTTTGTAATGTTTGGCGAGACCGTGGGTTACCATTCGGATCACATGGGCAATGGTCTGCTCATTATTGAAACAAGGGATGCCCATAATGATATCCGCGGACTCAATCTCCTCAATTCGTTTGGACGCATAGGTCCTCACCGCTGTGTCATAATGCATGTTTCTCCTCCAAGACTGATCAAGTTGATTCGCCCCTCTTACGAGAAATAATATCACTGATCTGCTATTGAAAACAAACAAAAAGGACTTCAAAAGTAAAAGCAGGAACAGGACATTGTTTTTATATGGAACTCTTTGTATCTCAACTTCCCATCAGGCTATTGCCCCTTATTGACAAATTGTCTGGCAAAGGACTATAACATTTTGAAATGTGTAGAAGGAAAACCTGGAATTAACTGTGAAACTCCCCAAAGTCATAATAATTGCCCAGAACCAGCCATTGGATAATGATGTCCATTTAAGGCGGAAATTGGCTGATGCCGAAGAGAGGGCCGAGAGGCAGTCAGCCCGGTTTCCCGGCCTGGATCTCCTCGCTATTCAAAAAGGGGTGCACCGGAATATCCGGGATTCCCAGCTTTTCTTAGATGGCCGGTATATGGACTTGCTCGACCTCATGAATTTTATAAAGGGGGGGCGTCACATTCCGGAAATTACACCGGAGAATGTGACTGAGCACTATTCTTTGGCCAATACGGTTACCCTGAATGGCATATATTTGTATCAATACCTGCTTCAGCATGGATATGATCCGATCGTTGTACAGAATTATGCCATCGTTAACCTGCCCGATCTCCTCGGGAAAGATCCTCTCGCAGTTTGTATTTCTTCTAATTTCATCTTTATGAATGACATCAGGGAAATGGCCGGGCAGATCAAACAGCATGCTCCCCATGTCCCTGTAATAGCCGGGGGCATGCTAATTAAAAAGGTCTTGAATGCGGGAGAGGGGTTCTCAAAAAAGACCCTTGGATTTCTGTCCGGTTTTCACGGTAAGGTGGATGCCTTTGTGGTGGAGGCCAAAGGAGAGCAGACCTTGGTGAAGCTGCTCGAGACCCTGAAGCTGGGGCGGGATCTGAGTTCAGTCCCTAACCTTGCCTATTTTGACGGACAGGGAGACATGGTCTTTACCTCGCGGCAAGAGGAAGAAATCCAGATGGACCAGATGGCTATTTCATGGGACGAAATTCCACGAGAATACCTGCGCAGCACACTCCCTGTGAACAGCAGCCGGGGCTGTTTTTACAGATGTCGATTCTGTACCTATCACTGGCTGTTTCCGGAGGTCCACTACAAATCTATTGACGTGATTAAAGGGGAATTGAAAAAAATTGAGACCCTGGGCTTTGTAAAGCACGTACGGTTTACCGACGATAATTTCACGGCCAATAAGACGAGGATCAAGGCAGTACTGGAAATGATGATAAAGGAGAAGTTTGGTTTTACCTGGTCGTCATTTGCCCGTGCCAGCGCCTTGAGCCCTGACCTTGTGGAACTTATGAAGAGATCAGGGTGTGAATTTGTAGATCTCGGGCTCGAGTCCGGAAGCCAGACTATCTTAGATAATATGGACAAGAGGCTAAAAAAAGAGCAGTCCTTTGAAGCGATCAGGATGCTTAACGATTACGGCATTATAAGCAGGGGTAGTTTTATCATTGGATACCCTGGAGAGACCACTGACACGTTTTCCGAAACCATTGATTTTATTAATGGGAGCGGTTTGCCCTATTATCATCCATACCTCTTTTATTATACCGGCAATACCCTGGTGCACCAGGAGAGAGAGGCCTTAGGCCTGAAGGGTCTCGGTCTGGCATGGCGTCACGATACCATGGATTCGGTGGAGGCATCCCGGCTGATGTCTCATATGTTGGAAAGGATTGACAAGAGCTTCACCGATGGCCAGGCCTACGTTGAGGAGATCTATAAACTGCTAAGGGGGGAGGGATATTCACCGGCGGAGATACTGGAGCTTTTTAAGTTGAAGAGAGAACTTCAATTGTCTATAAAGGAAGCCTCTGTCAACGGACAATCTTCTAATGAAATCGAACGTATTCTTTCAGACCTGCAAGTCGTGGTCAGATGATGGATATTGGAATTCTTAGTGTAAGAGACAGGGGATACCACCCCAATCAGAGGTTGATCGAGGCCGCGTCCCAATCAGGACACGAGGTAAGACTCATACACACAAGAGACTGCCTCTCTGAGATCGATCATAGCCGGCCGGTGCTCAAAATTGAGGGGAGCGAGATACCGGACGTCCTTTTGCCCAGAATAGGGGCTACAATCAATGATTATGCCTTGGGGGTCGTCCGTCATTTTGAGCTTTCAGACGTCCCTGTGGTAAATGGCTTTCACGCGATCCTTTTGGCAAGAAATAAATTCTTGACCCTCCAGACCTTGGCGTGTAATGGCATTAATGTGCCTGGCACCTATCTTGTGGTTAATCTCCGGGGTTTCGAGGAGGCTGTGAAAGGGCTTGGAGGCTATCCTGTGGTGGCAAAGATGCCGAGCAGCAGGCAGGGAAGCGGAGTGGTCTTAGTGGATTCGCCGGTTACTGCGGAATTTGTTATGCACAATCTGCAGGATAACTCGAAGGGGCTTCTAATTCAGGAGTATATCGCCCCCCGTGGCCGAAGGGAAATTCGTGCCTTTGTCATAGGTGACAGGGTAATCGGGGCCATGGAGCTAATGCCAAACCCTGATGATTTCAGATCAAATATTCACCTTGTGGGGCAGGGTAAGGGGGTAACCTTGGACCCGAAACTATCGGATCTGGCTATCCGCTCGGCTAAAGTCTTAGGGCTTGAGATCGCCGGAACAGATATCATTGTGGGTGAAGATGGCACCCCAAGGATTATTGAAGTGAATTATTCTCCAGGTTTCAGAGGCCTCGAAAAGGCCACAGGACTTGACATTGCCGCCGGAATTATTGGATATGTGGAAGACAGACTCAGAGGGAAATTATGCATATAGCCTTTTTGATGGACAGGCTGGAGTCAATTCAACCTGAGAATGAGACCACCAGTTGCCTGATGTATGAGTGCAACCAGAGAGGCCATAGCGTCTATTTCCTTGAGCCCCACGATATCTATATCCGCAAGAACGAGGTGGTGGCCAGGATGCGTAATGTCTCGGTGCAGCCCGATCTCTCTATGAAAAAGTACTGGCGCTCCCTTATCAATTGTCTTAAAAAGGACGCGCTCATATTCGAAACGATCACCGATCTTGACGCCCTATTTTTGAGAAAGAATCCCCCCTTGGTCTACCAGACCATGGAGTTCTTATCGTCAGTGAGCGACAAAGTCTTTATGATCAACAGCGCATCAGGTCAGATCTTAGCCAACAGTAAACTCTATATCCTCAACTTCCCGGATATCATTCCGGAAACCCACGTATCGAGAGATCCTGTGCGACTCAGAAAAATCATTAATGATTTCGGGGGCGCTATGGTGGTAAAGCCGCTTCAGAGATATGGTGGAGAAGGAGTGATCAAGGTGAGTATAAAAGACCAGGAGAACCTGCATTCCTTGATCAACTACTATGTCAGAGCATATCGTTCCTACCCGGAGAGGGAGCCTATTATGGTTCAGGAATATTTGGATGTGGTGAAGAGGGGGGGCGATGTGCGGGTACTCCTGTTGAATGGCGAGGTCTTAGGCGCCATGAGAAGAAAGCCTCTAAAAGGGGAATTCCGGACCAATATCCACGCGGGGGCAAAGGCATATAAGCACGATTTGACCGATAAGGAGCTGAAAATCTGTCATGCGATCAAGGATAACTTAGTAAACGATGGTCTGTTTTTTGTGGGTGTTGACTTGATAGGCGATAAGATGGTAGAAATTAATTGCGTCAGCCCGGGCGGTATTCCTCGAATAAACCGGTTAAACAAGGTAAAGCTTGAAACCAAGGTAATCGATTTTATTGAACAGCGGGTTGCTGACATGTAATCCCGGGGCAGGTAAGTGCTCTTGACAGGTCAGGAAGCGCCGGGGTATAGCACCCGTGAAATCAATTATTTGAAATTCTATAGACTTTTCAGGAGCCTTGATCATCTCTTTCTGGAAATACGTAAACAAAACAACCCTAACATAAAGAAAGGAAAAACTATGCCCTGTATAAATGCAAAACAAAGAAGGTCTTCCTGTCGTTGGGTTCTGATTCTTGCGTGTGCCACCATGTTGATTACCGGCAGTCTCTTCATTGCCTCAACCGCCTCTGCCGCGAACATACTCAAGATGGGTCTCTTGCAGGAGCCAAAGACTCTCAATGTCTGGCGCGCAAGCGACAGATGGTCCCGGAAGGTAGTGGGTCTGATGTATCAACCCCTTTATGTGCGGGACCCCGAGACCCTTAAACTTATTCCCTGGTTAGCGGCAGAGCCGCCCCAGTTTGATGAAAAGACCCTTTGCTACACGGTCAAGATCAGGCCTGCCAAGTGGTCTGATGGCACTGAACTGACTTCAGAGGATGTGGCATTTACCGCCCGTTTCATAAACGAGTTTAAGGTTCCGAGATACCGTTCCAAATGGAATTTTGTCAAAAAGATCGAGACCCCTGATAAACATACTGTAAAATTCTATCTAAAGGAGCCAAAGGCCATTTTTGTGAGCAGGTCTCTTACCACGCCTATTGTCCAGAAAAAGGAGTGGACCAAACTTGCTGAAGAGGCAAGAAAAACTAAAAAGCCGCTTAAAAGACTCCTGAATGAGAAGATAAAAAGACCGGTAAGCAGTGGCCCCTTTGTGCTGAAGGAGTGGAGGCAGGGGACCTTTCTATATCTGCAAAAGAACAAGTATTTTTTTGGAACCGGGAAGAAGATACAGGGCCGGCTCCTCGGGCCCTATATAGACGGGGTCATTTTTAAGATCTACGGGACCTCTGATGCATCGATTCTTTCCTTAAAAAAGGGGAGCATTGATATGTTCTGGTGGGGCATCCAACCGGGGTATATTGAGGATCTCCGTGCAAATCCCGATATCGAGTTATTTCAAAACGAGAAGAGTGCGCTCTACTATATGGGCTTTAATGTGAGAAAAGCGCCATTTAAGGATGTGAACCTGAGACGGGCCGTTGCTACCCTGGTTGACGAAGATTTTATCATCAAACGGATTTTGCAGGGATACGGGATAAGGATGTATTCCATCGTTCCTCCGGGAAATGCATTCTGGTACTGCCCGGACGTCCCCCGATACGGGGAAGGGCTCGACAGAGAGGCGCGTATCAAGAAGGCCTTCGGGATCCTTCGTGATGCAGGTTACACCTGGGAGGTTCCGCCTGTTGATGAATCGGGAAAGGTGGTCAACGGGGAGGGAATCAAGCTCCCTGACGGGAAGCCCATGGAGAAATTCACCATATTGACACCCCCGGCAGATTATGATCCACACCGTGCCATGTGTGGTATGATGATGCAGGAGTGGCTCAGGATGTTGGGTGTTCCCGCCTATTCCAAACCGATGGCCTTTGGGGCCTTGCTCCAGCAGGTCAAGGTGCGACATGACTTTGATTCATTCATCTTAGGTTATGGGAGTCTCTCTCTTGACCCCGATTATTTGAGGAATTTTTTCATCTCAACCAATGACAAAAAGCGGGGGTGGAACATGAGCGGGTATAATAACCCTCACTTTGACAAGATCGCCAATGAATCTGCAAGCGCCATGAACCGTGACAAGCGACGAAGTCTGATATGGGAGATGCAGAAGATAATCATCAGGGATGTGCCCTATATCCCGCTTTACGATCCAAAACTGATTGAGGCAGTCCGCAAGGGCCGGTTTACAGGCTGGGTCCAGATGTTAGGGGGAGTCGGAAATCTTTGGTCCTTTTGCCAGTTGAAACCGATGTAATTGCGCAAAGCGCATAGAGCAGGGAGCAGGGCCTCACGCCATGCGCTTTGCACTATGCGCCGTGCGCCATGCGAGATACTATGGAACTGAGAAGATACATCGCCCGGAGGATGATTCAGGTCATAATAATCTTTTTTGTGATCCTTACGGTGCTTTTTTTGCTTTTCCGCTGGGCTCCGGGGGATCCTGTGTCCATGATGGTCGATCCGGATATGACTCAGGAGGATGCAGAAATCCTTATCGTCCAATTAGGCCTTGATCAACCGATAGGGGTTCAGTATTTCATATATATAAAGAATTTCTTCACGGGTCATTTTGGGTTTTCCTTCCATTATGGGGAACCGGTTGTGGATATCATATGGAACCGCCTCCCTAACACCATCCTACTCTTCACCACATCTATTATCCTCTCGGCGTTCGTGGGTGTATTTTTAGGCAAAATAGCCTCATGGCACAAGGGTAAGAAAACAGACTCGCTGATGACTATCGGCGCCTTGGTCACCCACACCCTTTTTCTACCCTGGCTCGCCTTGATTCTGATCTGGGTATTTGGCTACAAGTTCGGATGGTTTCCCATTAACGGCATGATTTCGGAAGAGGTGTGGCTTGATCCGGAAGCCGGTTTTATAGCCAGGGCCATAGATGTTATGTATCATATGGTCCTCCCCTTATTTACCCTCTTTCTGATACATTTCGGGGCCTACCTCCTGATAATGCGTAGTAGTATGTTAGAGACCCTAAAAGAGGATTATATCTTGACTGCAAGGGCCAAGGGCCTTGAGGAAAAGGTGATCCGCGACCATCATGCGGCCCCAAACGCAGCCCTTCCCGTGGTCACAAGCGTGGGGCTCAGCCTGGCGTTTTCCATTAACGGGGGCGCCCTGACGGAAACGGTTTTCACCTGGCCCGGTATAGGGAGGGAATTAGTCTCTTCAGTTAGCCAGAATGATTATCCGTTGGCACTGGCCTGTTTTTTGATGATTGCCGGGGTTGTCCTGGTTTCCAACTTAGTGGTCGATGTGCTCTATGCATATCTGGACCCGAGGATTAGATATTAAGGGGAAGTGATTCAGGCAATCGTATGACAGCAAGAGATAAATATCCCATGCTGGCCTCTTTTTTAGAAGGCTGGTCTATTTTCAGGCAGAATCTCTTGGGCAAGATAGGCCTTGTCCTCCTGATTATTTTTGCCTTGATGGCCGTGTGCAGCTATATCCCTCCATGGATAAACCCCATGTACAACCCGATGACAGGAGTCGATCCGGCGATCACGTCCTGCACGCCCCCCAGCCTGAGACATTGGTTGGGCACGGATTTCATGGGCAGAGATATCCTGAGCCAGCTCCTGGCAGGCGCCAGGATCGCCTTTATGGTCGGGATATCGGCAGCAGTAATGAGTATTGTCCTCGGTGTATCCATAGGCATGACAGCCGGATATATGGGAAGATTTGTAGACACCCTTTTAATGAGATTGGCAGATATGATTATGGTCATGCCGACGCTCCTTGTGGTCCTGCTCCTCTCCGCGGTCTTTGGACAGCTTAGCATCTGGACTATTGTCCTGATTATCGCCCTGTTCAGGTGGCCGGGGGTATCCAGGATAATCAGGGGACAGACCCTCTCCCTGAAACAGAGGCCTTTTATCGAGGCCGCCAAGGTGGCGGGGGCCTCCCATTTCCGGATAATATTTGTGCATATCATGCCTAATGTTCTACCTCTCGCCTTTCTGTTTATGACGTTTCGGGTCACCTCCGCAATTATTACCGAAGCCGCCCTCGCATTCTTAGGATTCGGTGATCCCGGTACTGTGAGCTGGGGCATGATGCTCCAGTGGGTATGGAAGACCGGCCACATGTTTCAGGCCCCATACTGGCTCCTCCCCCCGGGGATATGCATCTCCTTGATCACGCTTTCCTTTTATATGTTAGGGAGGGCCATGGATGAAGTGCTCGACCCGAGGCTGAGAAAGGAGGACCAGACAGATTAAATGGCCCTGTTAGAAGTGGAGAACGTGAGCATTGGTTATAATACCAAGAAAGGCTATCTCAAGGCGGTTGAAGAGGTCTCTTTTACCTTGGAGGAGGGAGCGTCCTTGGGCTTTGTGGGAGAGTCAGGTTGTGGCAAGACCACAATCGGCATGGCCTTGATGGGGTTGCTCCCCCCTAACGGCTCGGTCAGAGAGGGCCGTATTCTCTTTGAGGGAAAAAATACGTTAAGGATGCCTGATGAGGAGATAAGAAAAATCAGATGGCGAAAGATGGCCATGATCTTTCAGGCGGCAATGAATGCCCTGAACCCTGTGCAGCGGGTGGGTAATCAGATCGCAGAGGCAATATTGATTCACGACTCTTCCGTTGGAAAGGAAGAGGCGATGGGGCAGGTTGAGACCCTTTTTGAACTTGTCGGGATACCGCGGGACCGCCTGAGAGATTATCCGCACCAGTACAGTGGCGGGATGAAACAGAGGGCTGTCATTGCCATGGCATTAGCCTGTCACCCAAAATTGATTATTGCCGATGAGCCCACTACGGCCTTAGATGTCATTGTTCAGTCTCAGATCTTAGGAGAGATAAAGGATCTGCAAAAGGAGTTTAATCTCAGCATCATATTTATCTCCCACGACATCTCCATTGTGGCGGATATGTGTAAGGAGATAGGTGTAATGTATGCAGGCCAGTTAGTGGAATTCGGGCCGAGGGAAGAGGTCTTTGAGTCTCCTTCCCACCCTTACACTAAGGCGCTTCTTTCATCTTTTCCCACAGTGACAGGCAAGAAGAGTGATTTGATCCCTATTCCGGGTGAAACACCGAATCTGGTGGTTCCGCCAACAGGATGTCGTTTCTGTGATCGTTGTTCCGGGCCAGGGCCGTCCTGCAAGACAGAAACGCCGGCATGGGTCGAGATAGGCCCGCGGCACAAGACCCTCTGTTGCAGGTGCTGACGGGATTGAGAAAAACCTGTGTTCACCGCAAGACGCAAAGGACGCAGAGATAAATGATTTTCTCTTTGCCGTTGAGAGGACGGCAAAGAGAAACCACTCAATTTAGTTAGTCATATCAACATGGCCTTTAAATTTGCCTTATTGTGTGTCTGACTTAAATAGTGATAAATAAAGCAATATATAGTTATGTTAATTTCTGAATGGCTATCTCTTTTTGTTTTTCGGCCTCTCAACGAAAAACAAAAAAGGAAGTAACCTCTGCGAACTCTGCGCCTTGCGGTGAAATACCTAACCGCACAGGTCGGATTTATTGGGGACTAATGAACGTCACGGCTGAGGCAAGAATGCATAAGAGAAACGAATCTGTCCTCAAAATAAGAGACGTAAGCAAGATCTATAAGACCAAGGGGGCTTTTTTGGGCAGCTCGGGCAAGGATGTCACTGCGCTTAATCGGATCTCCCTCGATATATTTAAGGGAGAGATCTTTGGTTTAGTGGGAGAAAGCGGCA
>Ga0222636_1001061_pt1 | contig 11605 bp, 7 predicted proteins | sample AntAcemetagen141_FD_179811 | JGI IMG/M metagenome (GOLD analysis project Ga0222636, IMG submission 179811) | Saline water microbial communities from Ace Lake, Antarctica - #141 | ecosystem: Environmental > Aquatic > Non-marine Saline and Alkaline > Saline | place: Antarctica: Ace Lake | collected...
GAATTTGATAAAGATCTACCGTTTGTTCCAAAACGACAATTCTTTACCTACGGAGCAGGAAACAAGTATGCCCGCGGCGAACATGCGCACAAGCAATGTTCTCAATTTCTCATTGCGCTACAGGGGTCCCTGTCAGTAATCTTAAACGACGGCAAGAATTCCTGCGAAGTCCGTCTATCCACGCCATCAATCGGGCTTCTGCTGTCGCCTGGAATATGGGGGACCCAATACAAATTCTCACGTAACACTGTTCTTTCGGTATACGCATCACATGCTTATGACAATAATGACTATATAAGAACATATTCCGAGTTTATTGACTATCTCAAGCAGAACTAGTTTTTTTGTTCCATGAACATACAAAAGGAATTACTGACTTTTAATATTGTGGAACAGATCATTTAAGCGATTTCTAAAAACAATTAATAATTAAGTACCCAAGATCAACACACTTGACAAGGGAGTTCCCATGTTTCTTCATCATTTACAGTCTTTAAGATGTCCTTTGTGTCATTCTGAAAATTTAGCTATTGAAAGGCTGCCTGCAGATCAGTTAAAAACACAACAGGAAATATATAATGGTTTTGTTTGGTGCCGAAGCTGTCTCCACTGGTTCCCCGTTGAAAACGGCGTGCTTGATTTTCTTACCGGATCGCTCGTCTACTCAGATAGTTTAAACGACTTCTGGAATAAAAACAGTCAACAAATGCAAACCCTTGGGCTTAAGCCTCAAAAGGATCTTCAAAGCCCCGGGGATAATACTCTCCAGAAAAACCAGCAGAATCATTCCGACTGGTTTGCTGACAATGATGAAACAAACTATACGGATTATGCCAATACGCCATTTTGGCACAGTATAGACAGCATTGTAATTGACAGCTGGAAATCCGCTATGCCAGAACACGGATCAATTCTGGAGCCAGGCTGCGGCCAAGGCCGATTCACCAAATACCTTCTGGACCGTCCCTTTCGTATCCTGGCTTTCGACCTTTCCCGGAAACTCCTTAATGAAGCATCAAAAACATACAACAACTTGCGTTTACTTGGGGATGTAAAGGCTGAAGTATCGTTCATGGCAGCTGACGCCACATCCATTCCCGTTGCAGACAGTGTTTTTGATGCCGTCTTCCTTAGCGGCGTCCTGCATCATCTGCCAAATCCCGGAGTTACCTGCTCAGAAATTGCTCGAGCTCTAACATCTTGTGGGATCTATTTCGGAACTGAGAACAACACAAGTGTTTTTAGAGGACTTTTTGATTTGATTCAACATATTTTTCCACTTTGGAAAGAGGAAGCTGGCCCTGAAGCACTGATCTCGCAGGAAACGCTATCGTCATGGCTTAACCCTGCAGGAATGAATTTGGAGTCGTACACACACGTATATATTCCACCGCACCTTGTCAACCTTTTTTCCGATGCCAACGCAAGGAAATTACTCGACATCTCTGATACCATTGGCCAAAAACTTCCCCTCTTCAAGGACAATGGCGGACTTATTACTTTTATTTCCCGAAAGCATAACAACTATTTAGAACAGGAAGAAAGGATCAATGCAGATGAAAACAGTACCCCCTGAAAAGAACATTACCTGCAGAATCACTACCGCAGCAGCAATTTCGATTGTAACCTTCATAACACTTTATGCCATAAGGATGCCATTTCTAACTGACAATTTTCTTATCTCAGATGATCTTATCTACATACCCAAATGGTTAATTGAGGGATTTCATATTGCGGAACAGGGAATTCTGGTATTTGCTAAATTCCTATCCTTTATTTTTATATTATTTCAGGAACCCGGACTACTGCGCATAGCATTCATCTTCATCTTCTCCCTTGCCATCGGTTTCTTTTCCTTTGCTCTTTTTTATGAATTTTCAGCCCTAACACTAACTCTCTTCGCACTGCTATCAGCACTAATCCAAATGGGCGTGGACCAGGCAATGTTCATCGTTGGTTCTTATGCAATACTGGGCACATCACTGGTCCTGACTGCATTTTCATTCATCTATTTATCGTCACAGGTCAAAAAAAATCCACTTGCGTTGATGATCACAGGATACTTTTTTACCACCCTTGCACAGCTTGTTCATCCTACTTTCAGTCTTATACCTCTTGCTTTTCTTGTTTTAACACCTGTATTTAACAAAAAATATGCGGTCTTAAATATAATTTGTATCGCTTTATCTTATTTTACAAGATTTTTTTTAATATCTACTTATACCTACCACTATTCTAAAAAAAAGGGATGGGTGAGTTATAGTATTGATAACATCCTTACGCAAGTAGAACGAAGCGTTACATATGTTTGGTCAACTATAACTATCGACGGAAAAATTCTTGTTGCTTTACTTTTTTGTACCGGTTTTATATTACTTTTAAACAGGTTAAGAAAAGGCAAATCTAATAGCTTTGATAAAAATAAAGCTATAGTCGCACTATTTTTTCTTATTCTCAGCATCTTTACTTTCGGTCCAACCAGTATCCTTAATGGTACAACTTCAAGATATTTATATGCCCCGCAGCTTTTTTTACTCATATCCCTGATGCTTTTTACCGCGGCTATGGCACAAAAGGGATATGAAAAATTAATTGTCAATATACTGCTTTCTCTTCTTTGCATATCCTTTTATATCAACACACAAGAATTTTACAAAAATAGGTTTACAGAACTTCAACAGACACAGCGTGTAATCAAAGAGTGCCTGAACGAGCAATATCCTCCAGCAGCAGCATCTCCAAACGACCAGATAATAATATTGATGGATCACATGCCCAGATCTTTCACCGGTGCATACAACCATTGGTCAACCTGGTTTTTACGATATCAAACCGGCAACAAAAATCTTATCGGACTTGTTGGCCCCAAATCATTTTGCCATGCTAATCCTATCGTTGAAAAATATAAGGACCACGATGATGAATATTGGGACGTAAGGATTATTAAAGGAAAAGAGACATCATACAGAATCACGATGAAAGGATTAGAAATAGACAGAAACACCTTTGCTTTTGAAGAAACAGATGATGGTTTTACACCTATCCCTTTTTTAATTATCCCCGCCCACGCTGGATCTTATTATATTGCAAAACATGGAAAGACCTTCCAAACAGTTAGTTCAGATGACCCGGCACTACAAAAAGCCGAGGCCGTTGGTTTCTTCTGGCCCATCGACTAAATTCATTAATTACTGCAATTACCTTGTATTACAATTTTAAAAAATTATTTAAATAAAATGGACGAAAGATAAATAAAAACATATCTCTAAAACTCCAAAATAAAATTAATCTAAAACAATGGTTCCATGCAATAAAATTTAGTGATTTTGCCAGCAGTGGAAAATTCCTAAGAGGGCAACCTCAAAACATAACGTTATATGGTATATTTGATATATTCAAAATCTTTCTCTCAAAAACACAACGGTTCTTGACCTAAGTACTTATGATGGATTAATTACCTTTGGCTCACATAAATTAAGTGCTTTTAAAGTATATGCGACAGACTCAACCGCTATAGATACTTTTATGCTTGCAAGGTCAATTCTAGGATTTGATAATGACATCAACTACTATCCAAACGTCCAAATCTCTGATCTTGAGGAGATTTTCACAAAGAGGAATGAGATTTACTTTGATTTAATTGTGAATGCAGGAATTACATATCATATACTTAACCCCTTTAAAGCTTTTCTCGAAACAAGAAAGTTACTTTCCGAAGATGGGCTAATGATTCATGAAACCCCCTATTGTTCCTCAAGGGATGATACCGTATTCGTTGTTAATAATACTGAACAAAGTCTCAATGAAACGAACACTTATTTTGTGCCAACTTTAAAAGCCCTCATAGGAATGGCGTATTTATCTGGGCTTAAACCAATCTCTAGAATTCTGCTAAAGTCTCCACCTAGAATTACTATGCTTTTGAAGGCATCCAACATAGAAGAACTACTTAAAGATAATAGACTTTCACCATTTACTCGTCTAATACTTTTAAAAGATATTTGTGATAAGGACTTTCAATTTTCTCGTCACAAAGCTCACGGAAGAGTTCTCTCTGCTCCGGGGACCCTGCTCCAAAATTTTAATTTTAATGATAAATGGGATTTTTTAATTGATTCAAATACCTACAAACCAACATTTCCTTTTCATGCATCAACAGATCATCCTAAAGATACTTGGAACTACAAAGTTTGAAACAGCAAAGGGAAATACTCTTAAACTTTAGAACAAATATAATATAGGACGTCCACAAAGAGATTGGGTTTTTACTTAAATTAATCAGTAACTTCCGGTTAGGTTTTTGCATATGATTCCGAGCAGTACTGTTTATTACAATAAATACCATCAGGCGGAACCTTTTCGGAATCGCGGACTTCATTTTCAATCATAATACGCAATTCTCTAACCCGTTTTATAGAAACTTTTTCGTTGTAGTTTTCATGACAATAGATCGCAAGAAGTAAATAAGTAATAAGCCCGGCAAGCAATTGAATCATTAAGCCATAAGGACTTCGTGCAATGAGATGATAAACTTTCAGGTGGCGTTTCCACCAGCCAAAGAATTTTTCTATGTTCCAACGCAGCTTATAAATTTGAGCAATTTGCTCTGCGGAAAGATCAAAACGATTTGTGGCAATCCAGTAATCAACTCCGTCAATGCTATAAGCAACAAGTCGAAGCTGTTTCCGGGTTTGATTAGTACCGTCAGTACCCAGCAAAACAGTAGCATCATAAAATACTATACTGTCTGAATCTATGGGGTTTTGTTTTAGGCATGTTTTATTAGTGCTGACTTTGATACGGCACACATAAAATTTATTTTCTTCCTGTAAACGGTCGAAATCAGCATGGCACTGGTAGCCCCGATCCATAACACCGGTTTGACCGGAAGAAAGAATACGACTGACAAAGCTGCGTTCATCGCCCTTGCCGTCAGTGAGGAATATTTTTTTCGGAATAGAACGATTAATATCAAAACCAAGATGGGCTTTGGCTTTTTTAGAACCATTTCTGTAATCGGCCCAGTACATTGAGAGAACAGCATCAATAAGCGAACCGTCGATAGCGATCAAATCACCAAGACAGCTATGCTGTGCAGGAATTGTTTTGGTTGTCTGCTTTTGAAGTTGTTCAAACATATAGATAAACTGCTCAAGCCCACGGGTATTTATAGCTTCGGAAAATGAACTTTTTTTAATGCCGTCAGGTGGTGCTATTTCAGTGCGTGCGAAATTGTCTTCTTCAAGCACCTGTAGGAGATGCTGTGCTGAAGTATGTTCTTCGAGATGAAAAAGAATGAGTGCTTTTAACTGGTGTTCAAATTCCATTTGTAAGGGTCTGTCTCCTCGTGCTTTGAGTTCCGGCATACCGGGTAAAATGTTTTGAGCCGGTTTATACAATTTGTAAAATGTAGTTGCTTTAAGTTTTTTCCAGGGGTGCAATGAACATGGCATAATAAATTTCCTCCGTAAAATTAAATACTTACGAAGGCCGAGCGTTCATAGCGTATTTCTAATGTCAAGTAAAAAGTTGTATTTTATTAATTTTTTTTATCCCTTAAAAATTAAAATTTAACGTATGCAAAAACCTAACCGGATGTTACTGTAAATTAATAGAAAAACAAAAATTAATGATACTACAGACTTTTTTCTTTTCGTCCCAACGTCTGACGCTGCTAGCTATATTTTAACAAGATCATCCCAAAATGATAAATATAAGTAAAAATTGCCTGAGTATCAGTATTAAACCTGCATAGGAAAAGGATACCTCTTGTAATTATTTTTAAAGAATTATTGTTAAGAAATTTGATTTCATAAAGGAACATAATGGTACACATCTGCTATTTCCCGATCGTAAAAACTGAATCACAGCTTATTGATATTCTTTCACGAGCCGCATGGTTTTTGGGCCACTGTTCAATAGACCTCATAAGTATCCCGGTAAAATCGGACAAACTCTCGAAAATGCATTGGCAGGTCGCTCCGGGCATGGATGCTCAGATTAAAATTAAGCTTCAACAGATCATCAAAAAGATCAAATATATTGTAACAGAATCTGAGGATGATATTTTTAAAAATAGACCGGAAACATCCATAATCCTTAAATGGAAAAAAGATTTACAGCCTGACTCAACATCCCGGGACGCACTATTAAACTGGCAAGAAGGCAAAAAAGTCTGGGAGGTTGACCCAAACCAGGATCGCATGGAAGGAGGTAATTACATTGCAGCAGATTTGTTTCTCACTAATAACAAAAATAAAACAATCAAAGACAATTTAATAAAATTCAATGAGCTGTCAAACCGCCTTGGAACTTTTAAAAAGGCATACCTGCTTGCAACCGGACCGTCCGTGTCAGAATATAAAGATCATGACTTTAAAAATGCTATTACCATTGCATGCAACAGTATTGTCCTTGATCACGACTTAATGACTGCAGCTAAACCCCAAATAATTACTTTTGCAGACCCTATTTTTCATTTCGGCCCATCTGAATATGCTGCTGAATTCAGGAAGAAGCTAATTGAAGCCAGTAAAATCTTTGATTTTGAGATTTGCATTCCTTTTAAATATTACCCCCTGTTCACAGCTGGAATGCCCGAGTTAAAACATAGGACCATAGGTATTCCCTTCAGACAAGACATCCACTACAACTATGACCTTAATAATAATTTTATTCTAAAAACTACTGCAAACATATTAACCTTTTTGATGCTGCCCCTCGCATCAACATTTTCTAAAAATATTAATTTTCTCGGTTTCGACGGAAGACCATTATCTGACAACGATTATTTCTGGAAGCATAATCCAAAAACACAAATAAATGAAAAGATGAAAAACATACAGGAGATACACCCTGGTTTTTTTAAGATTGACTATAATGACTACTATTCACAGCACTGCAATATACTTGAAGAAATGCTGTTTCAAGGTGAAAAAATGGGTTACACTTTCTCATCGCTTGCTTTTTCCTATACACCAGCTCTTAAAAAACGATCCAAAATAAATGATTCAACAAATCTTCTATCAAATGAAACCCCGTCGCATAAAAGCAAAATACACTATCCAAAACTCTTAATTATTGATAGTACACCGATTGGATCCTTGTCCGCCACCGGTCAATTTAAACAAACTTTTTTGGGAGACTGGCCAAGAGACAAAGTCCTGCAAGTATACTTAACCTTCTATCACGACAAACCATCCCTCCAGCTTTATCGTTTAAATGATAATTTTAACAAAAGCGCTCAGGCATCTTGTTTATCAAAAAAAGAAATTTTAGAAGCCTGCATAGAATTTTTACCCGATATCATATATTTTAGACCGATCGAATCTTCGGTACTTATAGACTTTGCGATTTCTGCTGTTTCAGCTATAAAACAACCGCTCATTACCCACATAATGGATGACTGGCAGGAAAGAATGCGATGCCAAAAACCGGAACTGTTTACTGAAATGGATAAAAAACTCAGGAAAATTCTTGAGTCATCTAAAAAATGCTTAAGCATTTGTGACGCAATGTCAATAGAATATAAAACCCGTTATGGATACGAATTTATCCCCATGGCTAATGGTGTTGATATTCATGATTACCCGGGTAAAAAGTGGGATGACCGGCCCCCGTTAAGTAAGGAGAACCCATTTATAATTCGATACACAGGTGCTTTGACTGACGACATGGGTTTCCAAAGCATATATGATATTGTTGAATGCATTAACGAAATAAAAAATACCATACCCGTTAAGTTTGAAATCTATACAATGAAGTGGTGCATGAAAAAAGCCCAGACATCACTGGGATCCTTTTCCAATGTTAGTATTTTTGAATCAGTCTCAGATCTAAAGAATTATCGGTCGTTACTTCAAACAGCCGACATGTTAATACTGACTTATAATTTTGACAAAGATTCTGTGCGTTACATACATTTATCAATGGCCAATAAAATGCCCGAATATCTAGCCTCGGGCGTTCCCCTGCTTGCTTACGGTCCGGGCAGCGTAGAAACGATTAATTATCTCAAAAAAACAGGAGTAGCCCGGGTCATAAATAAAAGAAATATAGCCCGGCTCAAAAAAGAAATAATCTATCTTGCAACAAATTTCAAAGAATGTGATTATCTCGCCAAAAAAGCAAAAGATTTTGTTGCAAAACACCACTGCCAATCAGATATTCAACAAAAATTCTATAATCTGACCTACTATTCCTCATTGCAAAGCAAAAAAACAGAACCCATATTAAAAGGCCCTTACTCCTCCGCAGAAGCTGCACACTATGATGAGACCGATGCTATTGCCCAGCTCTTTGCCAATACTTTAAAAGGCAGTACGATGATTGATGTAGGGGCACATCATGGTTCGGCACTAATGCCTTTCTTAAACATGAATTGGGATATTTATGCTTTTGAACCGGACAAGAACAACTCTGAAGTTCTTCAAAAACGTCTAAAAAAACATCAGCATCATAAAAAGGTCACTATAGATTTCCATGCTATCAGCAATACATCAGTCAAAGATATTCCTTTCTTCAGTTCTGAGGAAAGCACAGGAGTAAGCGGACTGTCTGCTTTTCTACCCAGCCACAAAACGGATCAGCAAGTAGATACCACAACACTTACAGAAGCTCTTAAAGATAAAAAAATTAAGGCCGTTGATTTTTTAAAAATTGACACAGAAGGTCACGACCTTTTTGTTCTTCAGGGTTTCCCATGGGACAGATTTAAGCCTGCAGTGATAGAGTGCGAGTTTGAAGATTTAAAGACCGTTCCATTGGGATATACTTTTAAAGATCTAGCTTTATTTCTCACAGACAAAGGGTATAAGGTTTATGTCAGTGAGTGGCACCCAATTGTTCGTTACGGCATCCGTCATAATTGGAAGCGCTTAACGAGATACCCATATGAACTTTCCAACAAAAAAGCCTGGGGCAATCTTTTGGCTTTTCGTGACCCTGTTGATGATTCAATAGTTGTTGACGCGGTTAGCAACCAACTCAAATTCCATAGGGCCGGAACAAAAGCTACAGACACATCATTAATACAATCAGCAAACCACGACCACAACAACTTCAAGTTCAACGGTATTATTTATTCCGGAGATGTATCCTGCAATAACAATAACTATAACCTATCATGCCCCGCTTCAGATAATTGGGTCGCATGTAGATACAAAGGAGAAGTCAGACCCTCTGAAATTATTAAAGGAACACTTAACCTGCATACCGACACTAAATGCCGTTTAAAATTGGTTTTATGTCGGGATGGCAGCACTGCATTTGAAAAAACCGAAAAAACTTTTACCCTTTCAAAGGGACGGCACTCCCTTTCACTCTCCCACCAATTCAAGAATAACCAACAGGGGGTCAGAATTCAAGTCGGAACAGAAGACAATGATACAATAATAAAAGATCTAACCTCCGGTCTAATACACTTACCAAAACAAGAGAACATCTCAGTTTCAGAAGCTCCAGCTGATAATAATAATTCAAAAAGACATAACCCAAGTCTTTTACCAGGTATGCCAAATCTAAAAAAAATTAATTTTGATCATATTCTACGAACCTCCCTTTTTCTCATTGGCAATGGTTCATCACTGCGCAGCATGGATTTTCAGCGTTTAAAAAAAGTCAAGTCCATCGGAATGAATGCCGCATATAGACACTGGCAAACCACCAACATCTATCCGGATTATTACATCTGCCTGGATACGATTGTAATAGAGTCCTTAAAAACTGAAATATATGAGCTAATCCAAAATAGAGTGAATAATGACATTCAACTGTTTTTCCTTCGCAAAAACATGCTTCATTTTTATCCTGAACTTGAGAAAGTTCCTGAAGTTGTTTTTTATGAAGATTATTTAAGCAGTCCTTATTTTGAGGGTATTACCCAGGGAATTACCACTGGAAGTTTTACCGCATTACTTGGAGCCATGCTGGGATATAAGCAGATATATCTTTTAGGCATAGACATTAATTACATCCAGCAAATTCCAGAAGCAAAAAACATAAAAGGCAATGTCCTTGAAATGACCCGGACCCCTTTAAACAATCCCAACTACTTTTTTAACGACTACCAAAGAAAAGGGGACCGTTTTAACATCCCTGATTCAAAGCCGGAGCTACACTACAAAAGCTGGATTATGGTAAAAGACAGACTTAAAGACTTCGGTGTACACGTACTAAACTGCAATCCTGACTCAAAACTTGATATCTTCGACTATGCAGACATAAACAAAGTTTTATCAAGTTAATCAGTAAATTAAAAATAAATTAAAATTTTCTTCATATAACAGGCTAAATCATGAAATTACACGACACCTGGCAGGACTCCTTAAACTTTACTATGGATAGCCTTCTGGTCGGCACAGGCTGGTACGAAGTCGAAAAACAGAGAAACATATATTTTCGCTGGACCGGTCCAGGCACTAAAAGCACAATCCATCTATATCCCCAAAGGAACACGGCCAACAGGCTTAACCTGACCATTCATTCTGCTGTCAGCGAGGGCACACTGACTGGATTAAAAATTGAAGCTGACGGCATACTGCTACACACAACACTTAGCACAAAAAGAAATCCTGCCTTTGTGACAGCGGTACTTCCTTTAGATAATTCTAGAGTCGAAAATGAAAGGACCATATTAACTTTTCACCTTCCAGATAAATCGACAGGCACACAATTCAGTCAAAATAGCATTAACAATAGGCCCAAAGGCATCGCCCTTCGCAACATCAGCATTACACCACTTTCCAGGCCACTGTTTATTGCAAAGAAATATAATGATCCAGTACCTTTTGATGGCTTACACTATATCCACCATAACAAGGGGGTAAGTGATGCTGTGATAAATGGTTCTTACTCCTCAGCCTATGATTACTTCAAAAAACACGATAGAGCTGGAGCTTCAGAATCTTTTGAGTTACATGAAAATTTTGACGAATGTCCGGGCGACCTCTTTGACATCCTTAGCGCAAATATGCGTGAGCAGTCCAGAAAACAAGAAGAAAGATATCAGGAAGAAATTAACCTCCTGCGTGACATTGTTTATCGGCAAGGCGATGCTCTCCGAGCCCTGAAAGGACAAAACAACGGAACAAAATAGAACAAAACAAATCTTTCAAAAGATCAGACCCCTTTAAAATTATAAAATATGATTAAGTCCATCATTGCAATTACAGGCACAAACAAAAGCGGTATAAACGTCCTCAGCCAATGTCTGCGTATCCTTGGTTTGGAATCCCTTGATGACCATGCACAACCCAACAGCGCCACTATCAACGCCTTACTCCTAAAAGACCTCAGTCTTACTCAAACCATGGCTGGGCCCTTGCCTTCGGACTGGATTTCGACTCCGGCCGCAGAGAGAGCTACTCTACGCATCAAATCACTGCTAAAATGCAATAAAAACGAAGCTGACTTCGTTTTCATTGCAGATCCTTTACTCTCCCGTTTTATGCCTCTTTGGTCTGCCGCTTTTCAAGAATCAGAAATTTCAACCCGCTACCTACTCATGCTGCGTCACCCCTGGGAAACATCACCTTCTCTGGCAGCAAATAAAAACATAAACCTGGCAAAAGCCCATCTAATATGGCTGTCGCATACACGGGACACT
>Ga0222636_1001064_pt1 | contig 11592 bp, 7 predicted proteins | sample AntAcemetagen141_FD_179811 | JGI IMG/M metagenome (GOLD analysis project Ga0222636, IMG submission 179811) | Saline water microbial communities from Ace Lake, Antarctica - #141 | ecosystem: Environmental > Aquatic > Non-marine Saline and Alkaline > Saline | place: Antarctica: Ace Lake | collected...
CCAGGACCCCACCGCAGGAGGTAACTGATGAAGTCTGCGAATACCTATCCGAGGTCTGTGCTGATTATGACCTGGTCCTGGCTTCCGATTTCGGCAATGGCTTTATCGGTTCCGAGATAGTGGAAGTCCTCTGTGAAAAATCCAAATTCCTCGCGGTGAACACCCAGACCAACAGCGCCAATACCGGTTTCAACTTAATTACGAAATATCCCAGGGCTCAATATGTCTGCATCGACGAGCCGGAGATCCGCCTTGCCCTGAGTGATAAGCATGGAAGCCTTGAGGATATGATGATCAAGATTGCCGATCGGATGGAATGCGCTCGGATCACGGTTACCCGGGGACATAACGGTTCGCTGGGATACGAGCCGGATAAGGGATTCTTTGAAGTCCCGGTCCTCTCGAAAGAAATCGTGGACCGGATCGGCGCAGGGGATGCTTACCTGGCGATCACCTCCGCCTGTGTCGCTGCGGGATACCCGATGGATATGGTCGGTTTTGTCGGAAACGCCGTCGGCGCTCTCGCCGTCCGGATCGTCTGCAACCGGGAGTCAGTGGAGCCGGTTCCACTCTATAAGTTCATCACCGCTCTTTTAAAATAGACTCTTTTTTCAGGGAGAGTCTATTTAAAAAGATTGCAACCCCCGTTATTGCTTAAAAAAAAGACCTTATTTACGAGTTTCTTAAACCCATTTCCATGCCGAAAACAACCTTCAAAGAATAAAGTACCCTAATTACCTTTGGTCTTTCTGGGGATTATGCTCTTTAACTCCCTCCAATTTGCGGCATTTTTTGCCATAGTCTACTCCCTTTATCTTGTTCTCAATCATCGCTGGCAGAACCGAATGCTCCTCGTCGCCAGTTACGTATTTTACGGGTCCTGGAATTGGCGGTTCCTTTCCTTGATCCTGATCTCAACATTTCTCGATTACTTCTGCGGGCTCAAAATCCATCGGTCGTCCGACCACCGTCTCCGGAAGTTTTTCCTGGTCCTGAGCGTCTGCGGAAATCTCTCTATTCTGGGATTCTTTAAGTACTATGATTTCTCCGCGACTTCCCTCGGTAATATGCTCGGCGTCTTAGGCTTGCAGATTCACCCTGGACTTATCCACGTCATTCTCCCGGTGGGCATCTCCTTCTACACCTTCCAGACTATGAGCTACACGATCGACATCTACCGAGGCCAGTTGAAGCCCACACACCACTTCTTTGACTTTGCCCTCTTCGTGGCTTTCTTCCCCCAACTGGTCGCGGGACCGATTGAGCGGGCCCGGAACCTTCTCCCCCAGATCCTTAAACCTCGGCGGGTGACATTGGAAATCATATCAGGCTTGGGGAAGATGGGGGGAAGCTGAAGAATTCTATCAGAGAATCCTCGATATTCAGCCGGGGCATCACATCCTGACCAATCTTGTCAACGGTTACCTCAAAAGAAAGCAGTTCACAAAGGCGGAAGAGAGCTGTCTCAAGAGCCTTCGGGCCTGCCCCAGAAATCCCCGCGTCTTGGGTGCCGTGGTCTTTCTTTATGACTCCTTGGGAAAGGATGAGTTAGTCGAACTTTACTCTGAACAGCTCCGGAAAATATCCACGGCGTGTTTCAATAAGGATACAGCCCGCGCTTATCGAAGAGCCCGTGAAATAACACAAAATAATCAATGCGCCCTTTTATGCATGCAGTATCCCATGCGGCATATTCAACCCCTGAAGGCAATATTTGGAGACAACCAAAATGTAATTTTTGTCGACAATGAACAGATCTTCAAGCATGCGGTCCACAACGGCTCCTTTTATAATTACTTCAAGGATAATTTCGGCGGAGACTTCGGACATTGTACCCGTAATGGCAATCGACTGTTGGCGAAACACCTGGCGGATATCCTCCTGGAGCGCTGTTTCCCGGATGGCGGTTCCAGATGATCTTCCCGTAAAATAACTTCCTCCACCAGATTCAATCTGATAATATAATCTGTAATGAGAGAAGTATTTCTATTGCCTATAATCATATTCCTTGAGATGGGATAATTATATATTCACTCCGTTTAAGTCAGGCCGATTGTTATTAAAATACTAAAAGGAGTATTAATATGGAGAAATTCAGTCGTAAAGAAAAGATTGCTCTGGTGGTATTCGGGATAATCTTGCTGGCAATTATTATTCAGATGATCTGGCGTTTGGGAAATTATGACTCTCCTCCGGGAGGTGGGGTCGTTGTTGAGGAAATAGGCATGAATTTTCCCGGTAATCTTTTAAAATCAAGAGAGGTTCAACTGAGCTCCTCATCTCACAATAAAAATCATGAGGTTGTAAGCAAACTGCTGGACTCTAATCCTAAATCTTTCTGGCATGTATCGCTCAACCATTTAGGAGAACCGGCCTGGGTAACAGTTGATTTCGGAGAAGGTAATGAAAAGACGATCCGGTCTCTTATGGCTCTTCCCCGGCATGATCTTCCCCATCAATTCTTCCGCAAAGCTGAACTTTTCGGAAGTGATAACGGCACGGATTGGGAACTGGTTAGCGAAATTATTCAGGGAGAAACACCAAGTAGAGCTACCTGGCTTAAATGGACTTTCGACAATGACCGTCCATATCGATACTACCAATTCCTTATCACCGACGGCCATGAGGGCGGGAAATTTTTTTCGATGGCGGAACTGGCTCTCTTTGAATAATCTATTATTTTTACTTTGCAAAAATAACAGTCAAATAACTTTCCCATCTCTTTCCTGGCTAAAAATCCCACTTTTTATTGACAATCGGGGGAATTATGACAGACTGATCCTGCAAATACAGGGGATATAAGTTACTTGGGAGATAACCTATGGCACCAATAATTACATCCATGATCTTAGGGCCTATTGAGACCGGTATTGTGGCTCGTTTGACCTACGAAAAAAAATCTATTGTAACGGTCGCGGAACTTGATCAGTTGTTTAACCTCGCTCCGGAGGATAGGAAGCAGGTAGTTTTTCGCCTTAAAAGGAAAAAGATACTTTCGCCGATAAAACGAGGCGTATATGCGTTTTCGCCTCTTGAAGCTGGTCCGGAAGGAACCGGGATTGATGAATTGTTAATCCCACCCCTTTTTTTTCCTGAGAAAAAATATTATATCGGCTATTCGACTATGTTCAATTATTACGGTTTTACTGAACAGCTTTTTCAAACCGTATATGTCCTTAATACCACAATGCGTATGGAAAGGGTGATCTGTGGTCTATCTTATAAGTTTATGAAAATTTCCGAAAAGCGCGTATACGGGTTGGAAACAATAAAAGTAAAAGATACTGATGTAAACATTAGCTCAAAAGAGCGGACGCTCATAGATCTTCTTTATTTTAATAAGCCGGTCGGCGGAATTACCGGTGCTGTTAAGATATTCACGGATATTGTAAAAACCAAGAAATGCGATATAACAAAGCTTACTGAATACGCGGCTCTTTTCCCGAATATTACAATCAGAAAGCGGATCGGACTTATTCTGGAAACAATCGGGATTTCTGATGACATTTTAAATCCACTTATGAAAAGTGTAGAAAAAACATCGATCAGTTCGCTTGATGGATTACGCCGGGGAAGACTAAATAAGAAATGGAGAGCTATAGTTAATGATTCACGAGAATAAAGAAGAATTTATAAAAGTTCTGGAAAGAACGTCAAAGAGAAAGGGCTTTATCTTGCCTGTAATCGAAAAAGATTATTATTTGACGTTGATTCTTTCCCGGGCAGATGAACTTTCTCAAGATCTTCTTTTTAAAGGGGGGACATGCCTGAATAAAGTGTATTACTCATATTATCGTTTAAGTGAAGAACTTGATTTCAGTATGTTGCTTCCTCAATATGAAGCAACACGTGGTCAGCGGCGCAAATGTATTCAGCCGATTAAGGATGGCATTGAGGAGTACATCAAGCAATTTGGAATGAGGATAGATGACTCCGGCAATCCTGGGAGGAATGAATCGAAACAGTATGTCTATTCTTTTATCTATCAATCAGTATTGCGGTCAGTTCCGACAAGAATCAAATTTGAAATTAGTTTGAGGTTTAATCCGGTTGATCCCATAGAGAAACGGAAGGTTCAGCATGCCTTCTTGCATCCATTTACCGGGGAACCGCTTTTTGATGGAGGCAGAATAAATTGTCTATCTTTAAATGAATTAATTGCTGAAAAATTACGGGAAAGCTCCCTACGTAAAAGGATTGCCCCGCGTGATTTCTACGACCTTGATTTTGTTCTTCGGAACGGCTTTGATCTGGCAAAAAAAGAAGTAAGAAAACTTTTCATAAGAAAACTTGGTGAAGATGAAGCCGATACGGATTTAGTTAAATATAAGGTTAATCTTGGTCGGACGGATGAAGAAATTAAGGATATGCGTTCACGCATTGAAACTGAATTATTTGATGTTTTAAGCCCTGAAGAACGGAAAAAGTTCCATCTTGATACAGCGCTTGAGAGAATTAATACAGGTATGAATTTAAAATCTTAATAAACAAACTCCATTGATCTCACGATTTAAAATATATGATCGGCTGGCTCTCCTCCTGATTGTGATACTGGGAGTGGTGTTGTTGCTGGTCTGGGCAAAGTTCCCTATTTATAAATCCTTCTCCCAGGGAGATCCTTATCTTGATGCCAATCAATATATTACCGGAAAAAACTTCGGGGAGCGGGGTTTTATAACGGAGAAATTTCTGCCCGACTACGCCACCGGACCGAAAGACTGCTACCCCCTCTGGTATACCCATAACCCAGCCTTCTCAGAGATATTAAGCGGAATCTATTACCGTCTCGGGCTTCATGACATCTCCCAGCACCGTCCCATCTCTATTGCCTGGAATCTGCTCAGTGCCTGGTTCTTCTACCTTCTTTTAAAGCAGCTTTCCTCACCCCGTACCGCGCTTTTGGCTCTGGCAGTCTTCATTTCCAATCCCCTCTACATCGCCTGGGGGGACAATCTCAACATTCATCACCAGTGGTGCTTCATCTTCGCCGGAATGTATCTCTTCCTGAAGAGTGCTGATGACCGAAAACGATCAAAGATATTACTCTGGTCCGCTACCATTCTGTTCTTCCTGCTCTGCTATTCGAATTACGAATATGTCCCTTTCGTCGCCATATTCTTCATCGGCGTTAAATTCCTCCGGATACGCCGGATCCCCTGGACCCGGGTTATTCTACCGCTGGGAGCGGGGCTAATGGCCATTGCTATCCACCAGCTCAGCGTTATCTGGGCCGTAGGCCATGATTACTGGCTCCTGGACAAGACCGAAACCTTCCTCCACCGCACCGGCATGGGGGTAACTCCTCTTATGGAGATATATAAAAAAATTCCCCTCCTGATGTGGGAAGATAAGGCGAAACTCACCGGCGGTTTGACACTCTCAACCCATTTCAAAAGCTTCTACCTCCACCTGGAAAATCTCTTTGGTTGGGGCTGGGCGGTATTATTAGTCGCCATCTGCCCCCTCAAACAATATCTACTTCCGGGGGAACCCGGAAAGAGGAAGATACTCATCCGATCCATATTCCTCTTCTTCTCGATGAGTATATTCTGGTTTATAGTCTTTGCCCAGCACACCGCTGATCATCAGTGGGGATCTACCATCCTGCTTTTCGCTCCATTTGCCGCCTTCCTCTTTGGATCAGTCCTGGATGGCCTGTACTGTAATTTTATTCATCAGGAAACAGTGGGTAACCACCGAATCAGCCATAAAGGGCCGGTCCGGAGAATTATCGGAATTGTTCTGATCATCCTCCTGCTAAGCGGGTTGGTTTTGGGAAGGGTCCGGACCTATCGCCCCTATAAGGCATATCCCGGAATCGAATCCCTTCAGAAATACCGGAATAGGCACTTCCTGACCAGCTCCATCCCGACCCTGGTCTCATCTTTCACCGGGATGCCGGTGGGTTGGCTGGCAGGAAAACACCCGGCCCTGATGTACAGTCATGCCCGCTATCTGGTCAATCCCCAACATATTCTATCCTCTCCCCCGGAATTCTTCTTCTCCCCTCGGCATCCCGAATATCCCAACTTCGCGCGTACAGTCGACATCTGGCTGGCCGCGAACTATGAGATCGAAGAAAAGGGAGAAGCCTTTACTATCTATAACCTAAAAAAACCGCTCTCCCCTTCCGTCCACTCCCTCATAGATCGTTCTCGATTTAATATTATCCTGGAGAAACTGACCCGGGCGGCGGGAGCCGAACTGAAAGAAGAGACTAAACGCCATCGTTACCATCGCCATTTAAGAAAACCAGATAATAAATTAGATATTGCTGAATGGATTACGCGAAAAATCCTGGAGATTACCGGGATGACTCCGATTATGGAATCGGAGAGTGGGGCCGAAACTCTCTCTGTCAAATCTATATCCGGTAATCTTTTCCTTTACTCGTCTCCGATTCGTGCCAGCTCCATAATCGGGAAAGATACCGACGTCTCCAATCTCGCCTATCCCAATCCCGGCAGATACTGGCACGTTGCTATGGATAGGGTCGGCGAACCGGCCTGGGTGACAATTGATCTCGGAGAGAACGGGGGAGATATAGTTAACTTTATCAGGACCAAACCCCGGGCAGATATCCGGCGCCAGACTTTTAAAACTGCCGTTATTCAGGGAAGCCATGATGGAGATACCTGGGAAGATATCTCCGCTATCATCCAGGATAATATTCCGGGCTCCACGGACTGGAAGGGATGGATCTTCCGGAATGATACTCCATACCGTTTTTACCGCTTCTTTATTCTTGACGGCCACGAATCAAACGGAGCCTTTTATTCCCTGGGAGCGCTGGAATTATACCGCGCGGAAATACTAAACCCCCAATGAATTCAGGCAAATATGCAGCTATAGATTATTGTGAATAAATTTAAGACGATAACGGTTCTCTCCCCGATAATCCTCATTATCGTGCTCGTTGTATTTTCGTATAGCAATGTGCTCTTTCTTGGCCGCTCACTCAACCCGGTCCTCCTGATTCCATCCCGGGATATTAAATTGTCAACCGGCTACGCCGACATCTCCAGTACTACAACCGAAAAACACGGCTGGCACGTCGACCTGGCCAATCCTGCCTATTTGGAATGGCCGGTCAACGCCTTTATAGGAAAATCGCTCAAAGCCGGTTACATACCCATGGTAATGCCCTATCAAAGTTTGGGTGTCCCCTTGATCGGCCAATACTGCCATCGGGTTCTCTCCCCATACCAGATAGTTGAGAATCTTTTCTTTCCCCACGGCTATGACCTCTTCCTCATCCTCCGTCTGTTCTTGGCTGGTTTATTTGCTTACCTCTTTATTCGCCCTCTCTGCCGTCGCGTGGAATCCGCCCTGGTCACCGCCATCGGGTATGGACTGGGCAGCATCATGGTCATCTACTCCAACCACGAAGAGGTCGCAAATGTCGCCATGATGCTCCCCCTTCTCATGTGGGCGATCCGGGCCTTCTTTGATCGGCCATTACTATCACGGGCCTGCTGGTTGACTATGGCTCTCGCCCTGGTTCACACCGCCGGGCAGCCGGAGATTCAGCTTTATCTGCTTTTTCTGGCATTGCTTTATGGCCTGACGCGGCTTTTATCAATCCCGGGCGGTACCAGGCGAACCGCCTTCCTATACAGCCTGGGGGCGATTGTACTTAGTGCGGTAATCGCGGATCCCCAGATCATCCTCTTTCTCCAATTCCATCAAGAAGCCTGGACCTATCATCCGCCGGGGGGCAGCCTGGGGATCCAGTCCCCGATGACAATTCACCGGTTCCTCTTTGCCTTCTTCCCCAAGCTCCGTCAAACCCCATGGCCCTGGTCCTACCGGACCGTCAACCTCCTCTGGGATTGGGTGGGCGGATACTTTGGCTTGGGACTTATTTTTCTGGCAGCGGCTTCAATTCGGCGACCACGCCGGAACCGGCGGGAAATATTTATATTCGGATCCTACTTTCTATTTATTCTGGCAAAGAACCTGGGCTGGAGCCCGGCCCAGTTACTGGGGATGCTCCCGCTCTTCGACCAGACCTGGAGCCCTCGCTGGGCGGCTTCTACCTGGAGTTTCGCGCTGGCCGTACTGGCCGGATTCGGACTGGATAACTTACTGGATCGACCAGCGCTCAGCGCCAGTGGCCATAACCATTGCTCTGGATCTCAGAGGTCCAATAGAAAGAATCCTATCCCGGCAGGATTAACCACCTTCCTGGGCAACCCTTTGATCTCCTCCGGTCTCCTCTTTATAGTTGTTATCCTGATCGTTATCTTCTGGTGGCAGGGGAGCCTCAACTGGCAAGGGGGGAGGATGCGGGAATATATCATCTTCAATGGCTCTTTATTTTTTCTCCTGACCGGGTCCGCAGTGCTATTATATTTCATAATTCCCCAGCCGCAGCGAAATTATTTAAAATCCATCCCCGGCATGTTCAGGTATGCTCTCATCCACCAACAGACTGGAATGATCGCACTGCTGGCCGCCATCGTCTTCGCTGCGCTGCGCTGGTTCCCGACCGAACATTACTTCTTCCACCAGCCCGAACCGTTTGCCGCTTACCTCTTCGCCGCGCCCATCTTACTTCTAGCTCTCTCCGGACTCTTCTTCATTGCCGCCTCCCCTTCTAATGCCGGAATAGTTTTCATCTCCGCCATCGCGATTCCGTCGGCCCTGATCGGAGGGTGGGCTGATATCCCGGAAGGATCTATCCGGATCATCTTCTGGATTATTTTTGCCCTGGCCGCCGGATCCTTTTTAGTCTCCAATCGAAAAGATCGTCTCCGCCGGATCCTTTTTCCGATCTTTTCTCTTCCCCTCCTGGTCGGTCTGGCGGCTCTCTCTCTCTCGGCTGCTTTCTTCCCCGAGGAATCCGGGGAGGCCGACCGGCTGCTTCGGTTTCATTATTATTTCGCTATTCTTATCCTCGGCGCCTTCTCCGGATTATCCTGGTGGAGAGCGTGGGGAGGGAGAAACTGCGGCTGGTACTTCCTTATTCTGATCTGGGCGGAGATGACCATCTATATCCCGAAAAATCATGCCGACCGATACCTCCTTGTCGACCATATCCCATTTCTGATTTCCCTTCTTACTCTACTAGGATTCGCATGCTGTTTTCGAAATAGACCGCTCTCTAGAAAAATAGTAATCATACTTCTATCAATTGTCCTTCTCCTATCATTCGGATCACTCCTCATCATAGAAAACAATAGCTCAGAACACCTCCCGGAAGCCTGCACTCCCCGGGAACCCCTTCCTTATATAAGTTTTCTTAATGATAAGAATCCAAACTCCCTGGTCGGAATCGGGCGGGTCCTCGCCCCTAACTTTGCCTCCGCTCATGGTATTACGGATATGCGGGGATGTAACTCAATGAACACTGAATCCTATCAGTTTTTCCTTGAAAATATCCTCCAGGTAGTCTCCCCCGCGAACAGCTACTCCCTCTGGTTTACCGGGGACAACCCAATCAGGATCAGATCAGGAACCCCTTACGGCAGTTCAGAGAGCGAACATCTCCAGGCTTTCAAAAAAGCATTTCCCTTCTATATCCTCTCCTCCGCCCGTTATGTTCTCTGCTCCCCGGGCAGGCTTGATATAATCGTAGATTCTCTTTCCGGATTAATGAAGAAGATATACGCCCGTGAGGTCGATATATGGGAGATCCCTGCTCTTCCCCCGGCTTATATTGCTCATAAAGCGGAGGTCATATCGATGCTCTCCGACACCATGCGCTGGGTGACTACCGTAGGGACCGATGAAGAGATTTTGGTCGGCAATCGGGTTATTCTGGAAGAAGCCCCCCCGAGAGAGATGCTGGAGAGTGAAAAGGATCCGACCGACCGGGCGGAATTGATCACGGGAGAAAACCCCAACCGGATGGAGATAAAATTTCACAGTGAAAAACCTGGCTATCTTGTTATCAGCCGCAGTTATACCAACCTGCTCCGAGCCTATCTCAACGGAGAGGAACTCCCCATCCTCAAAGCCAACGGCCCCTTCATGGCCGTACCCGTTCCGGGAAGCTCGAGAGACAGAGTGCTTGAACTGACTTATCTCTCCCCGACCACTAAACTCTCCTTCGCCCTGAGTATTCTGGGGATACTGGTGGTTCTGGCGGGATTGGTTATAGGGAGGAGAAAAAGAAAGGCCGGAAAGGCCGTTGAAGGCCGTGTATAGAGCGGCAAGGAGCCAGCAGCACCAACCGTCCGACCAGTCCGACTTGTCTGACCAGTCAGACTTGAGCGGGGCTTGCGGCTGAAAAGAACTTCAACAGAGATTACCTTTTTCGGGGAACGTCATCGATCAGCCGCTTCAGGATGGGCGCGAAGAAGAGGAAGATAACCCCCACCCCAAGGGCAACCCACCCGATAATTCCAAAGACATGAGAAAAAGGCTGATCGGTGATCAGCGGATCATTGGAACCAGAAGGAATAGTCGTCCATTCGGAGATAAATCCGGCCAGGGCATTAGCGAGCGCGGAGGCGAAAAACCAGACCCCCATCATCAATCCCATCATCTTCTTCGGAGAGAGTTTTGTTATCATTGAAAGGCCTACCGGAGATATAAAAAGCTCACCCATTGTCTGAAGGAAATAGCTCACCACCACCCACCAGAGGTTAATCTTACCCGCTGCGTCGTCAAACTGAATAGCCAGGGGAAGAATAACAAATCCCAGACCCATTAAAATAGTCCCCCAGGCAAACTTAGCCGGGATGGATGGATTCCACCCGGTCCGGTCCAGCCGAATCCATAGTTTGGAGAGGAACGGTCCCAGGAGAATAATGAATAGAGGATTGATTGATTGGAACATGACAGTGGGAATTGTCCATCCCCCCTCTGCTCTCCCCACATTAAATTCCGTGAAGATGGTGAGCGACATACCCGCCTGCTGATAGAGCGCCCAAAATACAATTGAGAATAGAATCAGAATATGGACGGCAATCAGCCGTTCCCGGCGGATATCCCGATAAGAGAACGAACGGCTGAAGGAATAAGCGAGAAACAGACCTCCAAGAACAAAAAGGAGAATATTGGTCAGATCGGTATTCTTGACCAATTCGGCGAAGAGGTATATCGCAACTAACGTTCCCACACTTATAAGGAGATAGTTTCCCAACCGCACGGCCGGAGTCTGTCCGGTATCCGGCGGTCCTCCCAATTCGGGATGCTTTCTCAGTCCTAAAAAGAAGACCACCGTCCCCATCAGGACCCCGACCGCGGCCATCAGGAACGCGATATGCCAGCCGAACTGGATAATTACCCAGCCGGTAATAAGGGGGGGTATAAGAGATCCGACATTGATCCCCGCGTAGAATATAGTGAATCCTCCCTCACGACGGGGATCGTTCTTCCCGTATAACTGCCCGACCAGACTGGAGACATTGGGCTTGAAAAACCCATTTCCGACAATAATTGTTCCCAGGGCCAGCTGGAATACTAGTCCCTGGCCGGGAAGACTGAGTAACCCGTAGCCCGCCGCCAGTAAAACTCCGCCCAGTACTACCGAACGGCGAAACCCGAGGAATCTATCGGCAATCCACCCTCCGAAGAGCGGGGTCAGATAGACCAGTGCGGTAAAAGCGGCAAAGGTGGTGTAGGCGCGGGTATCTGAGAAGA
>Ga0222636_1001068_pt1 | contig 11562 bp, 10 predicted proteins | sample AntAcemetagen141_FD_179811 | JGI IMG/M metagenome (GOLD analysis project Ga0222636, IMG submission 179811) | Saline water microbial communities from Ace Lake, Antarctica - #141 | ecosystem: Environmental > Aquatic > Non-marine Saline and Alkaline > Saline | place: Antarctica: Ace Lake...
AGCCGGTAATTAGCATTTTCTTTTCAGGTATTACGGTAGTATTCAGGTTCCCAAATCTATCTACCTGAGCGGCACTCAGTGCTCCCAGGCATTCGGTCCGTCGGTTCGACATCATAATCCCGAGTATAGTCAGAATACCGTCCAGTTCTTTGCAAGTAGGAATATTCGAGAGATTGAATAGAAAAGGCTCGCCAGGCCTGGGAGAAAACCCAAAAAAACCTAACTCTGACATAAGTTCCGCCTCCGTCCCTTCTTCTTTCAGCCCGTATATTGCCACCCAGGCTGCCAGGCTTGCCAGGCCTGCACCGGCGAGAATCAGTTTGCACGGGCCCCTTCGGATTTTGTTCCTGATGATTTCAGTACTGGCCAACACCGCCCTCTCCAAGGGGGAGGGCATAGTGGGTCTTGCGCTGATATCAGGAACTTTGTCGTTAAGGTCGTAGAACCATGCATTCTGATGAGAACGACCCTTCAGAAGATGCACTCTTTTGCTTCCCAATTTTGCAAAATAGTCCTTACGACCTTTACAACTTAGAATCCATTCTTTGATCCAGGCATCCAGGGCATCTATATCCTTTGCTGCCTTCCTAAGCTCGACATAAAATGGGATATCCTCGGAATAGCTGTCTACCCCAGAAAGGCCCTGGCTGTTCAACCCGCTGGGATGGGCACCCATAGGCACTTCGGATACGCTTCTTACGAAACTCCCCGGCAGTCTCACGAGATGAGAATTCTGCCGTATGAAATCCGTGGAGACGATCTTTTCTACGGTTACGATGGCACCTTTCCTGCTGGCAAAAGCACCGTAGATGTCCTCTCCCCTCGGAGGCATGAGAATGGTGTTTCCGAATTTATCGGCGGCATGACCGTGCAGTAAAGTGATATCGGGATTGAGAGCCCGCACCGCTGCCAGACCCGGGACTTCTCCAAAAGGATCATCTACAAGCCGGCAGTTTTCTTCGTTGGCAACAGCCATGTCACTTCCCACAAGAGATCGTGTGGGCAGAAATCCCACCCCCATGGCGCCTGCAAGGAGCCTCAATGTAAAGGTGAGAAAGCTCCAGTTCTCGAAAGAGACATGGTCTTCCTTAAAGATTCGATTATAAACCGCGTTAGGCCCCATGGTCGGATAGGCCTCGCCCACAAATGCGGTGACGGCCTTCTTAACTATTCCGGCATGGAACAGTGTCATAATTGGTCCGTGAAGGGTCCCTGCAACAATAGTGAAATCCGGTTGCCCGTTCCAAAACTGCCTTAACAGTTCGTAAATTGCAGCATGGGAACGATAGTGAAGACCCAAAAGGTGAATGCTCATCCCCTCTTCAACGTTCTGCTGGATGGCCTCGGCCAGAGGTATGACTTTTGATCTGCCCTCCTCATAGGGTAACGCAAACCGGCTTTCCATTATATCTTGAACAGATTGGGCCATTCCTTCTTTGGAGGAAATCATCTCCACCTCTTTTTTCTCTTATAGCGTTTATACCCCTTTACAGATATATCCTTTGTGATACCAAGATAGAATTCTTTGACATCTTCCTGTTCCACCAGCCATTCAGTCGTATCAGCAAGGACGATCCTGCCGTTTTCAAGAATATAACCAAACTCTGCGACACCAAATGCCCTATGGGCGTTTTGTTCCACTAACAGGATTGCAGTTCCCTCCTCGTTGATTTTCCTGATGATCTGGAAAATCTGGTCAACGATGAGGGGAGATAAACCGAGAGAGGGTTCATCCAGCAACAGTAGCTTTGGCCTTGACATGAGAGCCCTGCCTATGGCCACCATCTGTTGTTCGCCACCACTCAAAGTTTCTGAACGTTGGCTTTTTTTGTTTTTCAAGACCGGAAAGTAATCAAAGACCCTGGAATAATCTTTGTCAAGATCATGATTCCTTCTCCTTATATAGGTCCCCATCCTGAGATTTTCCTGAACATTGAGTTTTGGAAAAAGCTGTCGCCCTTCGGGAACGTGCGCAAGACCGAGGGCAACTATCTTTTCAGGATCTTCCCTCTCAATCCGCTTTCCCATGAATTCCATGGTCCCCTTTTCCGGCTGGTCTTCGTCGTCAAGAATTCTGGAAATGGTGTGCAAGAGTGTGGTTTTACCGGCCCCATTTGAACCCAGGACCGTCACAATCTGATCGCGCAACACTTTGATGGATATTCCCCTGATAGCCTCTATGACATTATCATAGTATGTTTCTATGTTGTTAACCTCTAAAAGTGCCATCATCATCTCCAAGATATGCCTTAATGACCTCTTCGTTGGACTGGATCTCCTCAGGGCGACCTTCAGCGATTTTCCTCCCGTAATCAAGTACTGCGATTCGGTCTGATACTCCCATAACAAGCCGCATATCGTGTTCAACAAGGACCAGAGTTATGCCCAGGTCTTCGCTGATGTCAGTGATCCATATCATCAGGTCCTGGGTCTCCTCCAGGTTCATGCCCGAAGAAACCTCATCCATCAACAAGAGTTTTGGTTCGAGAGCCAGAGCTCGTCCAAGCTCTACGAGTTTTTGCACCCCGTAAGGCAACCCCCCAATCCGTTTGTTCCTGTGCGCCTGAAGGTCGAGGAAATCAATGATCTCTTCTGCCTTTCTTCTATGATCCATCTCTTCTCTCCGGGCCTTTCCATAGAAGATAGCCTGAGAGAGAGGACCGACACTTCTGAAGATATGCCTTCCGAGAAGAATGTTCTCAATGACGGTCATGTTGGTGAAAAGTTCTATGTTCTGAAAAGTCCTGGCAATCCCGAGGCTGCCAATCTGATGGGCCTTAAGTTTCAAAATGTCCTGTTCTTCAAAGACTATCTTCCCTTTATCGGGTTTGTACAGCCGACTAATACAATTAAATATGGTTGTCTTTCCTGCACCGTTGGGCCCAATGATGGACAAGATCTCGCCTTCATGGACATTCAAGCTTACCCTGTCAACAGCCACGACTCCGCCAAAGCTGATTGTCAAATTCTTAAGGGATAGGAATTCCATATTAGGTTCATCTCTTTAGAGCGTTAGAGAGGAAAAGTTCTCCACCAGATCTTTACCCTAATCCAAAGGCCGTAAAAACCTTTAGGTTGGAGGATTACAAAGAGCATAAGAGTAATACCGTAAACCGCCGCCTGGAGACCCGCTGCATTTCTGATTGCCGCGGGTAACCAGTCCTTTGAAAATGCGATGATCTCGGGCAAAATGGTTATGAAGACCGCCCCCATGACCGCGCCTGTGATTGAACCCAATCCTCCCACCACAATCATGACGATAAAGCTGATGGAGTGAAGGAGCGTAAAATTGTCAACGCTGATAAAGAGGATCAAATGGGCGTAAAGGCTTCCAGCCAATCCCGTGTACACGGCACTGAGAGTAAAGGCCAAGGCCTTATACCACCCGAGGTTAACACCCATGGTTTCGGCCGCGGTCTCGCTGTCCCTGATTGCCGTCAGGGCACGGCCAAAGGTCCCCCTGAGCAGGTTTTTTGCAGATAGGAGCACAAGGGCCAGACTGACAAATGTGATAAAAAAATATTTCGGATATGAATCGAATACAAAGCCGCAAATAGTTGGTGGTAGTACGCTCATGCCCTCAGCTCCGCCGGTCACGGCGTGCCACTGTATAATAATTTCATCTACGATGAATCCGAAGGCCATTGTCGCAAGGGCTAAGTAGATACCGGTAAGCCTGAGCGAAGGAAGACCGACAACGAACCCAATGAATCCCGATATGGCGCCCGATATGGGCAGGGCGAGCCAGAAAGGAACGGACAACTTTATTGTTAAGATAGCCGAGGTGTAGGCCCCTATGGCCATGAACGCTGCATGTCCTAATGAGATAAGCCCGGTATATCCTGTCAAGATATTGAGGCCAACGGCAGCAATGATATTGATGAATATCAGGTTGAGCATGTACGCCGCATAATTGCCCCCTGCCTGGGAGTAAATAAGAAGTGCTGCCACCATAAGGGCAAGCCACACCCACTTATAGAATTCATCAAAAATACGGATGTCTATTGAATAGCTTTCTCTAAGGTCCATTTGAAGCTACACCTTCTTCTGTTCGTGTGTGCCGAATATCCCTTCCGGCCTGATCATTAGGACCAGGAGCATGATCACATAAGCAAATATGTCTTTGAACCAAAGGGGTAGATAGATGCCAGCCAGGTTCTCGGAAATACCGATGATCACCCCCCCTACAATTGCCCCGGGAATACTGTTAAAACCACCGATGACTGCTGCCGGAAATGCCTTAAGTCCGAGGAAGCCCATATTGCAGTTGAGAAATGAGATCGGGGCAACAATAATTCCCGCTACCGCGCCTACCATACCGCTGATCGCCCATGTTGTGGCATAAACGCGTTTGACACTGATTCCCATTAATAGACTCGCCAAGGGATTTTGCGCCGAAGCCTGAAGAGAGATGCCCACGGTCGTAAACTTAAAAAAAGCGTAAAGAAGAAGAACCAGGCCGACGGTAACAAAGATGACCCATATGTCAACCGGGGCCATAACTACCCCGCCAATCTGGATGCCCTCTTCGGAAAACAGATGCGGGAAATCGAGGGTATCGTACGACCATATCATTCCCGCAAAGGCCCTCAATGTGATCGAGAGGCCTATCGTCACCATGATAATCGAGACAACAGATTCTTTCACGAGGGGACGAATCAGCACCCTTTCCAGTATTATTCCCAGACACCCACAGATGATTAGAGTTAGTAAAAAGGCAAGCAGAAAAGGCACATTTAGCATTGTAATCAGCGTATAGGCAACAAACGCACCTATCATCATCATCTCGCCTTGAGCAAAATTGATCACCTCGGTTGCCTTGAAAATCAGGACAAACCCGAGAGCGATTAACCCGTATACGCAACCTAAGGCTAACCCGCTGATGATCTGCTGAACAATCATTCTGTCCTCTCAATTAGGCCGGTTAGACCTATCCAGTCAATACATGCTCTCAATGAGGTCCTTGTAAACCTCGCTTATCTTTTTCCGTTTTACCTTCATGGTGGGGGTTAGCTCGTCGTCTTCCTGGTCGAGGATTTTGTCCGTGATGGCGAATTTTTTGATCTGCTCCACCCGCGCGAGTTTGGCATTCACCTTTTGCACTTCGTCACCTATCAACTTCAATATTTCTTTAGTCTTGGTCAGGCTCGCATACGTTGTGAACGGGACTCTATTGTCTTGGGCGTACTTGATCACGTTGTCCTCGTCGACAATAATTATGGCAGTCAGGTATTTCCTCCCATCCCCAATAACGACGCCATCAACAATGTAAGGACTGGATTTCAGCATATTTTCAATATACTGGGGCGAGACATTCTTTCCCCCCGAGGTAATCATTACGTCCTTCTGCCGCCCGGTTATTCGCAAAGAGCCGTCCTCGTCCATCTCACCCAAGTCTCCGGTGTGCAGCCACCCGTCAACTAACGTCCTCTTGGTATTCTCTTCATCCTTGAAATACCCCTGAAAAACGTTGTCTCCCCTGACGATAATTTCTCCGTCCTTCCCTATTTTGACCTCGACACCCGGCAAGGGCTCCCCGCAGGTTCCCAATCGTATATTTCCATCTTTATGCATTGAGATCAGGGAAGAGGTTTCCGTCATTCCATAGCTTTCCCGAATATTTACACCTAAGGCATGGAAATACCTTAAGACATCAGGACTGATCGGTGCCGCTCCCGAAAGTGCAAACCGCGCCCTATCGATCCCCAGAAGCTTTTTGGTTTTGCGAAAGACCGTGACCGATGCCAACTGGTTGATTGACCAGAGCAAAAAGGAGAGGCGTTGATGACTCATTTTCTTCAGAGCAGCAGTTTCCCCCACCTTCATCGCCAGCCTGTAGCTCTGCCGTTTAAACCATGTGGCATTTTGAACGCCGATGTTGATGGCGGAATGGAATTTCTCCCAGATCCTCGGGACCCCAAAAAAAAAGGTGGGAGACACTTCGCGGAGATTTTCAGGCACCGTATCCGGACCTTCCGCAAAAAATACAGTAAACCCCATGTTGATGGCGTGATAAACTGACATTGTCCTTTCACCGATATGGCACAGGGGGAGGTAGGAAAGTATCACGTCTGTGTCAAAGGCCGGGACGTGTTTTGCAAAAGCGTTGCTGTTGGAGAGCACATTAAAGTGAGATAAGAGAGCAGCCTTGGGTGGGCCGGTGGTACCGGAAGTATATACAAATGTTGCTATATCCTCAGGCCGTGTTTTTTCGACTCTTTGTTCGAAAAGGGCCGGGTCTTTTTCGTCTAACTCCCTTCCCTTTTCCAGCAATTCGTCGAAACTTATCACCATGGGGTCATTGAAATGCCTTAACCCTTTCATATCCATAACAATGATCTTTTCGAGCTTTGGAAGCTGTTCCCTAATTTCAAGGGCCTTATCTAACTGCTCCTCATCCTCGACAAAGAAAAACCGGGCCTCTGAGTGTGAAAGGTGATATTTAACCTCTTCAGAGGAACAAGTAGTATATACTCCAACAGAGACACCATTTACGGAAAGGTTGCCAAGATCCGCGTAGAGCCACTCCGGACGGCTTTCACCCATGATTGCAACACGATCTTTCGGCTTCAGGCCAAGTGCAACCAGGCCCATACCGACACGTCGGACCATCTCACCGTATTGTAGCCAGGTTATCTTGTCCCATATGCCCAGATCCTTTTTTCTCAGTGCCACGCGATCTTTGTATTTTTCAACGCGATGAAAGAAGAGTTTTGGAACGGTATCCGGAATCATCTTTTTTATCTCACGCTCTCCAGGCATGGCTCAGGAAGCTATTCATCACTTCCCTACATCTTTGGAGTTCGGTTCGATGTATGGAAAGAGGCCCCCCTTGTGAAAAAACGTTCAGGGATATAAGGGGGGCCTCGATACCTCCCTTACGGTTTATCCCGCGGTTCCCGCCAATCAGTGAGCTTTTCAAACCGCCCCTTTTTGGCATCGGCCTTGACGATGAATGCAGAATGTGCGCCCGCTCTTAAATCGGGTCCAAAGGTTATATTGGGCCCCACACCGGTATTAAAATCTTTAATTCCATCCATGGCTTTTACGAAATTCTCGCGTGTCAGATCCGGGCCTGTGAGTTTGAGGCCTTCAGCAAAAACCGTAGCGAAAAGGTATCCGACACTATGATAAAAACCGGGCCTTCCCTTCCCATATTTCTTTGTTCTCTCCAAATATTTCTTCCAGCCTGGGCGCTGGGAGTCCGGAAGCTCGCCACAGGCCACTCCCAATAGCCCATCCGCCGCAGGACCTGAAAGCTTTAAGGTAATCCTGTCTGCTGCTGCTGCCGAGACTATGAAGGTGGGCTTCCAGCCCAGTTTAGCCGCCTCCTTGACCACTGCGGCTGTTTCCCTGTAGATAGTTGCGAGAAAACAGTACTCAACACCGGCTTTCATCATCCTCACTACCTGTGGATTGAAATCAAGGGTTCCCCTCTTATAGCTTACCTTGCCAGTGATAGGAATCCCGTACATCTTTGCCTGCTTTTCAAGACCATTGAGGCAGTCCCTGCCAAAGTCATCGTTTTGATAGATCATCCCCAATTTTGGCTTTTTGACACCCAAGTCCTTGACAATGTAGTCGAGACCGATCCTCATCTGGTCGTCATATAGTGTCAAAACCTGAAAAACCAGTTTCTTTGGAGGATAAGCCAATTTGGGGGAAAACGAGCCTATACCGACCAGGGGAAGTCCTGCCTTCTCCAGGGCAGGTATCATAGCCAAGGTCGTTGGCGCCCCCGCGGCACCTACAACGGCAAAAACCTTATCGCGGCTATCTAATTTAACCGCTGAGGCAACCGCCCTCGAAGGTTTGTATCCGTGATCCTCTACAATCTGTGTGATTTTTCGACCATGGATTCCTCCCTCATCGTTAACAGAGGAAAAATAAACGTTCATACCGTCTTTCAAAGATTTTCCCACAAAGGCGATAGGCCCCGTCATGTCTAAGGTTGCACCGACTTTCACCGAGCTTTCCGTCACACCTTGTTCGCCGCCAAAAGCGGGAAGGCCCGCTAAGATCAAAAAGGCTGCGATACAAACGACCAAACCTGTAATCTGTCTTGCGCTACGTTTCATGATTTCCTCCTTTGCTGGTCTTTAAGAATTAATATTAGGGATGCCGTAATTATCCCAACTCACAGCGTCCTCTGCGATTTGCTCCATTTCAGCCAATACATTTTCGATTTCGGCCGGATAGATATCCTCACCGCCCCAAACTTCCATGCATTCAGGCTTTTTTGCCCATCATTGTTTCCTGGTATCGTCTCAGGCTTTCCCGGTGTTCTTCCGTCTGTAAACATTGCACCTGGGCAAATATCTCAAAATCAAACTCACTGTCCATATCCCGGTCAATAGAGCGGCGAATGGCTTTTTTGGTCCAGCTAAGGGCTATGGGGGACAGGGCCGCCAGCCGGCCGGCCAGTTTCATGGTCTCTTTTTCCAGATCTTCCGCTGCTACCAGCCGTTGCACCAGACCGATCTTTTCAGCTTCTTCGGCCTTTACAAAACGGGACGTCATCATCATCTCCGTTGCTTTTCCCAGTCCTACCAGCCGGGGGAGAAAGTATCCGGCGGACATGTCACAGCCTGCCAGTCCGATGGCGGTAAAAGGCGTGCAAAAGCGGGCGGTATCAACCGCTATTCTCAGATCGCAGGCAATGGCCAGTCCCAGCCCGCCGCCCACTGCGTCTCCATTGATGGATGCGATGACCGGTTTGTCTGATTTTGCAATCAGTCGAATCGGATCTAAGTATTTGTCCACGATCTGTTCCCATTCGCCGGGTTGTCGCATGACCATTTCACCCTGGTCGGCACCGGCGCAAAATGCCCGACCTTTTCCGGTCAGCACGACAACGCTGACTTCAGGATTTTTCAGAACGTCCTGCAAGGCTTTGATTAATATATCCAAAGAATCGATACTGATACTGTTCAATAGCTTCGGGCGGTTCATGGTAACCGTGGCGATCCCGTCGTTAACCTCTGTTAAAACCTGATCTGCCGAATTTTCTTCGCTGGTCATATTGCCTCCTGTATTGGTTTCCTGAATAAAGAAAATTGTCACTCCATACTGACGACTATACGAACCGGATTGCCTACTTTCTTCTCTAGATCCGAAATCCCCTGATTTATGTCATTCAAGGCAATGACTGAACTTACCGATTCGGTTAAATCAAGTTTCCCCGAGGCCGCGAGCCCCATAAGTTTTTCGAGATCACCGATATCGCTTCCAAAGGAGCCTATTAAGGACAAATCGTTGTATACAAAGAAAAAGGGAGGAATGGTCTTGATCGGCTCAGGACCGATCCCAACGGTCACTGCTCTGCCTCCCCTGCGTAGGGATCTCACCGCCTGATCGATAACCGCATTAACCCCGACGAATTCGAAGGCTACATCCACACCATAGCCTCCATTGGCCGACATTACCTCCTTGTAGGGCTTTTCGACACCTGCATTTACCGTGATGTCCGCCCCCACCTTAAGTGCCCTTTCAAGGGCATAATCCGATGTGTCCACAGCAATAATTCTTGCTGCCCCTGCCAGCCTGCAAAACTGGACGGCATTCATTCCCAGCCCGCCGCAGCCAAAGATCGCAACAGTCTCCCCCGGTTTCACTCGACCCCTTTTCGTCACAGCGTGGAAAGGGGTTGCCCCTGCATCGGTCAAAATTGCAGCCTCCATGAAGGAGACATTGTCCGGTATCTTCACCAAATTCTTGACAGGTATCATAATGTAATCCGCAAATGCCCCATCCCGGTGCATTCCCAGGACCCTGGTATTGATGCATATCCCGTCACGACCTTCCCGGCATTGGGGGCATGTTCCGCAAGTAATCTGGGGGTAAATAGCCACCCTGTCCCCTTGTTTCCATCCACGCACACCGTCCCCCAGTTCCTTGATGACACCCGAGGGTTCGTGCCCCAAGGTAATGGGGGTGTATGCGGTGGGAACCGTCCCATCCAATGCAGTATGCACGTCGGTTGCGCAGATTCCGCATGCCTTCATCTCCACAAGGGCCTCCCCCGGACCTGGGCTCGGGATATCGATCTCTTCAATTTTTAACGGTCTCTTAACCTCGTGCAGTCTTGCTGCCATCATCTTTTCTTCGCCCATATCGTTCCTCCCTCCTTAGAGCCCGATACTCCTGGCTATTGTGTTCCTATGAATTTGGGAAGTGCCTTCTCCGATCTCTAAGAGTTTGCAATCCCTGTAAAACCTTGAAACCGGATACTCGTCCATGAAACCGTACCCCCCGTGGATCTGAACTGCTTGCGCGCAGACCTTCGAGGCCATCTCCGTAGCAAAGAGCTTTGCCATTGAAGACTCCTTGATGTGAGGAGCGCCTTTACCTGCTAACCATGCAGCCTGGTATGTGAGCAGCTTTGCCGCCTCAATCTGAGTAGCCATATCGGCCAGCATCCATTGAATCCCCTGGAATTTTCCAATCGGTTGACCGAACTGGTAACGGGTTTTCGCATAATCAAGGGCTGCATCGTATGCTGCCCGTCCCAAGCCCACTGCAAAGGCAGCAGCCACAATACGCCCCTCGGTCAGGGTTCCCATGGCTGCTATGAAACCGGTGTTCTCTTTTCCTAACATATTTGAAGCAGGAACGCGGCAGTCCTCGAAGACCAGCTCTGCCGCCTCCGATGCCTTCATTCCCATCTTGTTCAACTTTTTTGATACTGAGAAGCCTGGGGTATCCTTGTCCACAATAAAAAGGCTGATTCCCTTCATTCCGAGCGAGGGATCGGTAACCGCGGTAACGACGACGAAATCCGCAAAAGTCCCGTTGGTGATGAACATCTTGGTCCCATTGATTATGAAATCATTCCCCTCTCTTTTAGCTCTGGTCGTCATGGAACCAGGGTCCGACCCGGCCCCGGGCTCGGCAAATCCCCAGGCGCCGATCATATCGCCCCGTATTCCCGGCTCGAGATATTTCTTTTTCTGCTCGTTGGTTCCAAAGAACAGTATACCGGACATGGCGAGATAGAGATGGACATAGATCCCGAGATAGATCCCTGGTGATACATAGCCAAGTTCCTCTGACATAATTACGGAAAACATGGTATCACCCCCACTTCCTCCAAACTCCTCGGGGAATCGGGCTCCGAGGTAACCCAGTTCGCCGATCCTTTCAAAAAGAAACTGTGGGTACTCTGCTCGTTCCTCATGTTCTGCAATAAGGGGCGTAATTTCTTTATTAGCGAACTTTCGTAAAGCGTCACGGAAGGCTTTTTGCTCATCCGTCAGGGAAAGATCGATCATGATTGTTTCTCCTTTAGTATCATCTCTTTTTCAAACCCAATATATGACGGGCTTCGTCAGGCGTAGCTATCGGCCTGCCGATCTCCCCGGCGATCCTGACTATTTTTTCAACAAATTGAGCATTATTCTCTGCCATTACTCCGCGAGAGATATAGAGATTGTCCTCCATCCCCACCCTTACATGCCCTCCTAACAGCATCCCCATGGTAGCCATGGGAAACTGGTGAACACCAATACCAATGACCTGCCAGGTGGATCCCTCCGGCAGGGATTCACTCAGATAGAGAAGATG
>Ga0222636_1001077_pt1 | contig 11520 bp, 9 predicted proteins | sample AntAcemetagen141_FD_179811 | JGI IMG/M metagenome (GOLD analysis project Ga0222636, IMG submission 179811) | Saline water microbial communities from Ace Lake, Antarctica - #141 | ecosystem: Environmental > Aquatic > Non-marine Saline and Alkaline > Saline | place: Antarctica: Ace Lake | collected...
GTGATTTTCCCTTCTTATATATTTTTTAAGCGCTCGTCTTCTCTTGGCACTTATGTAAGCAATATGAGTCTAAAAGCGGGCTTCTTTTAGTCTCATATTGCTTACATATTTGCGTCCTATATTTGATTTTCTTCTCTCCGGATAAAATTATATTTCGTAAATAGGGGCTGTTTTTGCCTTATTTACTGAAATATAATTTTATCCTTTCTTCCGGTGATCACAATCTAAAAGGGTATTTTCTTTTAGGTTGTGTTAACCGGTCTTTCCTTCTTTTTTAAAGTTCTCTGGTTTTGAAGTTCTCTTTTTTAAAGTTCTCCTACTTTTACCGCCTGTCGATATTTTTCTTTGGTCCAACGGGGATATGTTTTTAATATCCCATGTAAGGGCCAGAGAAAAATTTGAACAGGTGGTTATTCCTGACGGCAATATTAAGACAACCAATCAGGCAATAGAAAAGTATTTTTTCCTATTCCTAAAATGCTTTTGAATTGCCTGGAGTGTTACGATAAAAGAGTCTGCGGAAGCAAATAGACTCACAGAGACAGAATAGGGGCGGGGCAAGGGAGAGAGGGTCTCGATAATGCCCGCGCTTATGCTTGTAGAGTAGGGGGTGAATCGACCGCAGTTTTTCCTTCCCCCTTAATGCTTCCCCCCTATTATAGATAACCTGACCTTGTTTTTTTTGCGGTGGCGACTAAAGAGAAGCAACAGCGGGGCATAAGAGCGATATTGCTGGCATTTATGCTTAGAAGCGTCCCCGCGAGCGTAGCTTTTGAGCCAAGGAGCAAAAATAAAAAGAAGGGGGATAAGAGGAGGGTTTTAGGGGGGATTTAAGGGGGAAGGAAAGTTACCCGCCCCGCGTGTGGTTGAGTTGTAAAATCAGAGATAGCCGGAGTAGATTAAATTATTGCTTTGATTTTTTCTCTCTCCTCTTCTTCTCTTCTCCCTCGCGATAGGTGAAAACTACATAAAGAAAATATTTCTTTTCTTTAATATTTTATTTATGGATGTTTTTACTTATCGCTAACCATAAGTAACCCAAAAAATATAGTCACCGAAAAGGGAGATAAAAAATTCCCGCTATTATCCTTTCATTTATTTTTTTATCTCTCTTTTGCGGGGTGAGGACTAAATCACGATAGATTAAAATAGATTTAAATTAAACCCCATTAAGTAAGTATCTACTTAACAGGGTAAATGTGAAATATTAGAAAACATTATCGTGGTAATAATTAACTAATGAGAGAAATAGAGAGAGAAAGAGTGGGTCCTATAATTTATATACATACTATTATTTCCGAAAATCCTCTTTTTGGTACCTCAGGAATCTTAACCCTGGAGAGAGAAAGAGAGAGATAAAATAAATTATAATTAAATTAAACACCTCCTACCTAGTGTATTAGTCGCCCTTCCCTCGCTAAAACCCTTGTAAAATATAGAAAATGCCTCTGTAATTTTACAGTGCTTTTTGTAATTTAATCGAAAAAACCCTTCTTTTTTAAACTCTTCATTGCATTATTTACGATTCGCCAATCCATATTAGCTTCTTTTGTTATTCTGTAAACTGAAGGAATTTTGCCCTCAAAAATAGTTCCTAAAAGGCAAGCTATCCCCCGTTGAGTATTGCTTAACTTCGGCAACATTCTTATATTTTTAATTAAAATATTACTATCTTTTAATTCACCATCTTTGAACCTATATTTGCAAGCCTCACATTTTATATAAGCAAGCCCATCTCTAATACCAACACATCCATAATTATAAGAAGCTTTCCGACAGACTTTTTTTAATTCTATTTTATTTAAAGGTTTTGATAGTGATACATTTTTTTCAATAACTAAATATTTTGCATATTCCTTCGTATTCTTATTCCGGAGTAATAAATTATAGAGAATAAATAAGCTGTTATTTCTCTCTCCTTCCTCTAAATCCCTGCTTAATATCTGGCGTATGCAGTCCACTTTTTGACCGTGATATTTTGGTATTTTAAAAGTATTATGTTTTTTATCTTTTGTCAGAGAAGCCGGATTATTTTTCTTGATTAATATCTTGGGGATTGGCAATATTTCACTAAGGGGAATTTCATAAACGTATCGATGGGCTTTTATTGTTGATGGGGGAGCTACAACGTAATTTCCATTGCTTTTTAACTCAAGTCTTTTGCCGAATAAGTTATTGGTACTTTTAACATAATCGCCATTGAGAGAAAAATAGTAATGATAGCCCCTTCTTGTTTTAACCCTGGTTGTTTCTTTTAGTTCTGGTACTAATTCTTCTAACTCCGGTAAAAGATTAGGATCATCAACATCGATAACTGCTAACTTACTTATATCCCCGGTAACTATTCCAATATTTATATCAGAAAATTTATTACACCAATCAAAAATATCTTCTATGTTTGCTTTTTTATATTGGTAAGATTTCCAATAGATATAAGGTTTCTTTTCCTTATCAATCGGTATTAGACTATATTCGTTTTTTAGATACTCATTTATTATACTTCCAATATAGCTCAACCCCTTTCCCCGATCAGGTCGAGGACAGGCTTTGGCCTGGCTGAAAGTAAGGGGTGGACTATAAATTCTCACCATGCCTGCGCAGTTTTTCAACTGCTTTTAGTTTATTGATCTTCTGTAATATTTTTATAACTTATTAAAAATATATTTAAGTCTAATAAAATAAAAAAACCGAAAGGAAAACGTAGATTTAATCTTTCGGCATACACATTAAAAGGGAGTGTAATTTTGGCAAATCGCACTTCCTTTTGTACTTATAATTATAGCATTAAAAAAAGATAAAATCAGGAGAAAATAACAGTAAATTTTATCCTATTTCTTAAAATATTTAGATATCAACTTAGACAATAAACATAATTTATTCATAATACGCTTTTTATCCCTCTCTTAACTTTGGGTTAATTCCCAATCTGTTATTTTAAGGGTATCAATATAAGATTCAATAATTTTATCAAGGCCCGTAAATCAAATATTTGGTTTATATAATTGTCAAGAAAAAATCATTTATAGCCCCATAACTATACTTATAAAATTTTAAAATTTGTATATTTTTAGGCAATACTATAAATCCAATCCATTATTAGGAGCCATAAAAAGATATGGAAGTATTTTTTAACTTCTTCAATCAAAATTCTAGCACACTGTCAGTTATATTTACCGTAATTGTTGCACTCTGCATTTTTATTTATGCCTTTCTAACAATTATCTTTGTTATAGAAACCCGTAAAATGCGCAATGCGCAGACAGAGGAGCTTTGTGTAGACGTCACTTATAAGCCACGTAATGAATGGTTTAAACCAATAGATATAACCATCCTGCACATGATATTAGTTTTGATATCATGTCATTAATAAAAGATAAAATTACCATTTAATTAAAGAATTAAAAGAAAAATATTTTTTGATCTTCTGGTTTAGATTATCTCTCTAGACCAAGAAATCAGCTCATTTTTTGTAAATACAAAATTTAAGAGAAAAATAACATCTCGAATTCTGGGCAAGTCCTCATACAAAAATGCGATTGGTAAAAATTATTCAAATGAATATATGATGAATTTCTCGGAATTGGAAGGCATAATAAAGGTTAGACAACTGCCACCATTGTAAAAAATTGCAAAAGATATAAAAAAATTAAGGATGAAATAAAACATTTAACATCTGGATTCAAATGGTTAAATATAGATATTTATACATCTGAGGATAGGCAGAAGGAAAAAACTGAGTTAAAGAAACGTTTAGAAAAAACTAAGAAAAAATAAGGGTAAATAATTTATTAAATAAAAAAGTATAAAACCTCCAATTCACATTAGAGGCTTTATACTCATTATACATCTAGTATATGAACAACTATCACCGGGACTCCCGGTTCAATTAAATAGTACCATGGACAAAGAATATTGTCAGATAGTGTTGCTTGATTTATTAATGTTTTTTGGATTTTTTTGCAGTAGAATTATTTGAAATAAATTTATAATACCTGCCTTGACCTCAAAACACAGGAGAAGAAGCGGTTCTGAATAGGTGACCGCTTACCCTCATCTTGTTATTATAATACTGGGAATACTTCATGTTAGTGTATTTAAATACCTTGCCCAGGAAATCTTCACTTTGGGGAACCACCATAAAGTGCACATGATTGGACATAAGACAGTAAACTAATATGATCAAGTGATAGCGACTACTCTCCTCTTTTAGAAGGGGAAGATATTTTATTCGGTCAGTATCATCAGAAAATATCTTTTGCCTCAAAGCTATAATAAATTCCATAGGTAACGCCAGAGAAAATTCCATAGTTATATCTATAAAATAATACCTCCCTTAAGTTATAATTGAATCCTTAAGGGAGGTAGAAAAGATGATAGGAGTAGCAATGTATATAACTATTAAATCACTTTGGAAAAAACATAAGAATAAGTCACTGATTGCCAGACTTACCGGTCATGATTGGAAGACAGTATCCCAAAAGATAAAAGAGATAGAGGCGGGAAAGGAATATCCAGAAAAGAAACCACATCCACGGATACTGGATTCCCATAAGGAACAGATCATGAAATGGTTAGAAGACAATCTCTCGGGAGTAAGGATACACGAAAAGATGCAAGAGGAAGGGATAAAGATCGGATACTCTACAGTAAAAGATTATATTTGTACCATCAAGAAAAGAGATAATATTTTTATTCGCATACATACCCTCCCGGGAGAGGAAGCCCAGGTTGATTTTGGCTATGTAGGGTATACCCCGTACCAGGGCAAAAAAAAGAAGACCTGGGTCTTCAATATGCGCCTATCCTATTCCCGCCTAGACTATTATGAAGTCGTCTATGACCAGAGAGTAGAGACTTTTATCAGATGCCATATAAATGCCTTTAATTATTTCGGGGGCATACCCCAATATGTTAAGATAGATAATCTAAAATCTGCCATCTTACACGCCAACTTCTATGAACCCATCTATCAGGAACTGTATAAAAACTTTGCTTTCCATTATGGCTTTCATCCTCTGCCCTGCAGGGGAAGAAGACCTAATGACAAAGGGAAGGTGGAATCAGGGATAAAGTACGTCAAGTGCAATTTCTTCCAGGGACGAAGATTTACCGGGGAGAAGGAGGTCAAGGAAAGATTATCAAAATGGAATACTAGGGCTAACCACCGGATACATGGTACCACCAGAAAAGTACCCCAGGAGGTTGCAGAAAAAGAAGAGAAGGCAAAACTTATTCCCCTCCCTCAAGAAGAATTTAAATTAGTAAAGGTAGGTAGCCGTAAAGTCTACCATGACTGTCATATCTATGTAGACTATAATTACTATTCGGTTCCCTTTTCCTATGTAGGCAAAAAGGTAGAGATAGAACTGACCAAAAATTTATTAAAAGTTTTTTATCAAGGAAAAGAGATTACCGTTCATCCCAGATTAACAAATAGAGGTAACTTCAGTACCAATAACAGTCATTACCCTACCTACAAGCGATACTCTGATACCGAGTACCAGGAGAAATACCAGGCGAAGATGGCTCATATCGGAAGATATACCGAGCAGCTCTTCTTCCTGATCATAAAAGAATATCCCCGGGATTGGAACAGAACGGTACAGGGGATTCTTTCTTTAAAGAAAACCTATCCAGATAAAGTCATTGAAGCAGCCTGCAAGCGGGCACTCTCCTTTGGAGTAACCAGATATTCTGTTATCAAGAACATCTGCCATAACGGAAGTTACAATCTACCGGTAGAATTTGAGAAGGAGGCCACCTATGCAACTACTTAGGAAAAGATTAAGAAATTTCAAACTCTCCGGAATCTACAATAACCTGGAGGAAAGAGTAAGCTATGCTAAAGAAAAGTCATTATCCCATCCTGAATTTCTAGGACTTCTCTTAGAGGATGAAGAGAACAACCGGAGGGCTAACAGCTACAAAAAAAGGTATTCCAGGGCCAGGATGCCGGCCCATAAAAACATCGAGGATTTTGATTTTTCTTTTCAGCCTTCTATTGATAAACGCATGATTAATGATTGCCTGACCTGTAACTTTATTACTGAAAAGAGAAACATCGTCTTTATCGGTAACCCGGGTACCGGGAATTATCGAAAGTTTTTGTTTATGGAAAGAAATAAGGGTATATGCTTATTTTAATGGGAATATACTTTTATTTCTTTCCATAATACCTCACAATAGATTATAAAAATAATCTAGGAGGTGTCTTATGGAAACAAAACTAACCATCAATGAGCTTGTTGATAAAGTGTTGGCAGAACTTGAAAGGCTGAATTATTCTTACAGCTCACTTTGTGGATTCCGTGCCTTTTACAAGAGAGTGATTGCTTTTGCCAACGAAAAGGAGGAACTTTATTTTTCAGAAGAACTAGGAAGAGCTTTTTTAAGAGAAAAATATAACTGTACAGTCAACTATTATACGGAAGTTATGCCCAAGTCACACAGAGGCCCCATCAGAAGAATACGGATTCTGGGAGATTATCAGCTACATGGTGTGATAATCCGAAGAATTGTAAAAAAGCCCGGATACGTAAAACCCCCTCAATTTGAAAAAGAACTAACAGCCTATGAAAGGGAATGTGAAAACAACGATTATTCAAAAAGAGGATTACGCACGCGAATGCAGCGGTTATTTTTTTTCATAGACTATCTGGATACCAGAGGTGTTCAGAATGCAAATGATATTACCTCGGAAATGATATCTGATTATGTAAAAACAATCTATGCGCACCATGAAAAAAGTATTTCATCAATTTTAACAACGCTCAGGGTGTTTTTAAAGTTTCTCTACTTTAACCAATTTACCGATGAAGACCTATCCTTAAAAGTCCCAAAACAGAGTAAGTATTATTATCCTCCAGTTCCTTCTGTCTGGAATAAGGAAGATGTAATACATATGCTGGAAAGCATTGACAGAGGAAACCCAACTGGGAAAAGAGATTATGCTATCCTGCTTCTAGTTGCCAAGCTTGGCGTAAGGGTCGGAGACATTAAATCTTTAGAGTTATCGGATTTAAACTGGCAGTCAAAAACCATAGAAATAAGGCAGAATAAAACAAAGAATACCGTCACGTATCCCATTTTAAATGATATAGGCTGGGCATTGATTGATTATCTGAAAAATGCACGTCCCACTAGTAATTCACCCTTTGTTTTTATACGGATAAATGCCCCCTATGAGGCCTTTGGAAAAGATGCTAATCTTTATAATATTATCACAAAATATACCAGACTTTCCGGAATCACTGTTCCAAGAGGCAAAAGGCAGGGATTACATTCGCTTCGTCACACACTTGCGAGTGCTTTGCTTGAACAGGGGACACCTTTACCCATAATCTCTGATATCCTTGGACATTTTAATTCTAAGTCTACAGGAGTCTATCTGCATACAGGAATTGAAGGATTACGGTCATGTGCAATTGATCCGGAGGAGGTATTTAAGAATGCCTAAAAAAACAGTTGCTTTTGAAAGCATTCTTGGTGAATTAATTGCCGGATATATAGAGGAAAAGAGGGCTGTGGGCTACAAATACATAAAAGGTTCCTCTCTTTTGAAACAGTTTGACACTTTGGCAGCCAAGGAACATTTAGTGGAAAAGAAACTTCCCAAGGGACTGGTATTGCTTTGGACGGAAAAAAGACCAAATGAAACAGGCAGTAGCAGAAATGGAAGGATCTCAATAGTACGTGGATTGGCAAAATATATGGTACGCCTTGGTTATGAAGCATACATTTTTCCGGCTGCTGCTATTACTATTGACCGTTATTCCTATGTCCCCTATATTTTTTCGGAAGAAGAGCTAAAGATTATTTTTACCATTTGCGACAGTTATCCCGTTTCTGATACTTCTCCCAACCGGCATCTGATACTTCCACTTCTGTTCCGTATCTTATACGGGTGTGGCTTGCGGATTTCAGAAGCACTAAGTTTAAAACTTAATGAGGTTGACTTGAAACAAGGGACTTTATTTATACGGGATGCGAAATTTGGAAAAGAGCGGATTGTTCCAATGGCAGAAACCCTGACCAAACGCTGCCGTCTGTATGCAGGTATAATCCACAACTTTGAGTCCTGTAATGCATTCTTCTTCCCGTCTCCGTACGGAGGGCGTTATAAGGAAAGTACTATATATAAACTGTTCAGAGGAGTACTTTGGAAGGCTGGGATTTCTCATAGCGGAAAAGGTCCAAGACTCCATGATATAAGACATTCGTTTTCCGTTCATTGCTTAAAAAAATGGGTTTCAAATGAAGAGGACCTTACCAACCTCCTTCCCTATCTTTCTGCATATTTGGGGCATGTTGATTTAAGAGGTACACAGCATTACTTAAGGCTGACTGCTGATTTATATCCAAAAATCATAGCTTCTGTGGAACAGAATTTTTTATCTTTAATACCGGAGGTGTCGTTCCATGAAGCAGACTGATTTTGCAAAAACGCTGACACGCTTTCTGTCGGAGTACCTTCCAGGCCAGCGCAATGTTAGCACTAATACAATAAAGTCCTACCGAGATACGTTCAAACAACTGCTGATATTTTGTGATTTAGAACTTTCTATCAAACCAGAGCACCTTACCTTTGATAAAATAAAAGTAGAAACAATTAGAGATTTTCTGCTTTGGCTTGAAAAAACACGTAATGTCGGCATTAATACTCGTAACCAGAGACTAGCAGCACTCCACAGCTTCTATCGGTATACCCAGTCGGAACAACCGGAAATCCTGTTAGAGTGCCAAAGAATCTTAGGAATTCCTTTTAAAAAGCGGGTGAAGAAGACGGTTGAGTATCTGTCACAGGAAAGCCTGAAGTATATATTAGAACAACCAGATACTGCCAAAAAAAGAGGACGCCGTGATTTAACGATAATGGCCACTCTTTATGATACTGGAGCACGGGTACAGGAATTAATTGATTTGAAAACAGGTAATGTCAGACTCACGAAACCTGCCACGATAACATTAACAGGAAAAGGAAACAAAAAAAGATGTGTTCCCATTATGGGAAAAACACGCAATCTGTTGGAGAATTACATGAACGAAAACCGCCTGTTGGAAAACGGAAATCAATTTCATCCTCTGTTTTATAATAGTAACAGACACCCATTCACAAGGCCTGGTATAACATACATTCTGGAAAAGCATTTGAAACAGGCCAAGGAATCCCATTCGGAAGTTCTGTTCCCTGACAGTCTTCATCCTCATATGGTAAGACATACGAAAGCAATGCATTTGCTAGAGGCAGGTGTAAACTTGATTTATATAAGGGATCTGTTAGGACATGTAAATGTTACTACGACTGAAATTTATTTGAGAGCAAATACAGAGACAAAAAGAAAAGCATTGGAATCTGTGTATGTGGAAGTGGTAACACAGGATATCCCTGTTTGGGATGAAGATACTGATCTGTTGAACTGGCTGCAGGATTTTTGCAGATAAAGATTGCCAAAGATTATGGAAAGATTTTCACTAATAGGTCTGCAAATATTGTGCTTTTTATGGAAATCTTTCCATAAACAAAAACTTTCGATAATTACCGTTATGGAAAGCTTTCCATAACGGCAAGTCTCACCTTTCCATCTCGATTGGTATTAAGGCTCTAATGAAAGGATACAAGGTATTATTTACCCCGGTATCAGAAATGTTACATATTCTAAATGCTGCCAAGGCAGATAATACCTATTATCAGAAGGTGGATTACTACCTAAAACCCGATCTTTTGATCTTAGATGAATTGGGGTTTAAAAGGCTGCCCGGATACAGTGCTGATGACTTCTTTGAAATCATCTCTAAAAGGTATGAAAAGGGATCGGTTATCATTACGACCAACAAAACTTTTGAACAATGGGGAGATATCTTTACCGATAATATCTTGGCTTCAGCCATACTGGATCGCGTGGTGCATTATTCTGCGATCATCAAGATTAATGGACCCAGTTTCCGGGCAAAAAATCTAAAAGAAAGGGGGAAATAGACTTTAATTTTTTTGTTTTTTAACTATGGAAAAAAGTCCGGCTTTTACTATGGAATTTTACTTGACTTTGAGGTTTGCCGATAATTCTCTCTTTGAGTGATATGGTGCGGGTATCCCGCTGCAACGACTCGTGCTATTCTTGGCATATGCCTATTGTATGTCTTTGTAATAGTGATGTCAATGAAAATAGGCTGTCCCTGTCCCTATTATACTATATATTAACTATTATTAATTCAGCACATTTTGATAAAAAACACTGCAACAATTGCCCCTTACGTAAAGATTGTCCGGTAATAGAACAGAAAAAGAGTTACCTCCTTAAAATATCAGAGAAAACTTTACACCGCTCTCGACTTTTCACTAAGATGGGATCTCCGAATATCGAGAGTTAGCTAAAAAAAGAGCCGGAATAGAAGGTATTCCCTCGGTATTTCGCAGGAGGTACAAGATAGATTATCTGACGGTAAGGGGAGAAGTACGGGTAAAGGTGTACTTAGGGTTTAAGATATCGGCAATAAACTGTAAGAGATTGATAAAGGGGTTGATGAATAGCCCTATACCTGAGCTTTCTATCCTTTTATATAACCATTTATTATCGCTATTCAGTTTTCAAAAGACATACAAAATTAAATTTGCTGCTTAAGTTAAATATACTTTATTAAAGCTTTAGTTTTTGGGATATAATCAGAATATATATTATCAAAAAGAAATGTTTTTTTAAATATTTTAAATTTTAAAAAATTCTTATGGTTTGATCAAATAAGGGATAGACGGTTATTTCATCTAGCGTTATCTAAAAACACCATATATACCGTTCGATATATAGTAATTTATAAAGTAATATGGATTTTCCCGCATATTTTATCTTTGATTTATACCAAGATATATACTTAGCCTTATATGGTTATTTAGTAACTATACCGCTTTCTTTTTAGGTTATCCTCTTTGTGCTGTTTGTGGTTAATATGCTACTATCAACTCTATAGCAAGATTTCACTACTAAGTTATTATTCATACCAAGCGCACCAGAAATACACGAGCATGTCTATGGTTATCTACAAATAATAAGGGCAGAATAACTACGGGTAAGTTTATGGTATTCTGCCCTTGTGCTAAATAAAAAAACTTACTTATATTTTGCATTCATTTATTATAAAATCTTCCATTCTCTTAATATATTCTTTAATCCTTCTATTTGTTCTTCTTTTATGGGTAATAATGGAGGCCTTGAATACCCTCCCTCTAAACCTAATAAATCCATGGCTTTTTTAGCATGAACTACTTGACCAGTAGTTTGTTTTATATTTCCACTCCACCACCAGTCATAAATAACAAGCTCTTCTGTATGATACTTTTGAGCTTCTTCATAGTCTTTTTTACTAATGGCATTCCATAATTTTACCTGTAATCTCGGATGAAAACTAGAAAGAAATGAGACAAAACCACTCATTCCAGCAAGTGCCCCAAATGGTTGTAAAGATGATGATCCTGCAAAAACTAATAATTCTTTTGTTAATACTTGCGTATGAAAAAAACGTTTTATA
>Ga0222636_1001093_pt1 | contig 11428 bp, 9 predicted proteins | sample AntAcemetagen141_FD_179811 | JGI IMG/M metagenome (GOLD analysis project Ga0222636, IMG submission 179811) | Saline water microbial communities from Ace Lake, Antarctica - #141 | ecosystem: Environmental > Aquatic > Non-marine Saline and Alkaline > Saline | place: Antarctica: Ace Lake | collected...
CCATAACAATTTAATCTTAGTAATAAAGGGTTGGTAATAGACAATATTTGATTTTTGTATCAGAGCAGTTTTTTTTATTTTCGCATTAAATCATTTTCGCATTTATCAATATTCCACTAAATTCGTGGTAGTACCAATATTAGTATTAATCTTTGATTTGTCTTATACAATAAAACTTTATCCGTTGTATTATCATTTTCGTTTTCTGTCTTATGATTTTTAATTTCATTACTGATAAAATCATTGTACATATTATGAAAATACTTTTTAAAATATTTCCTGCTTTCTGTATTGTCAGGGAAATGCCATAATCTCAGAGTTTTACTCCATTTTCTATTCGGTATTTTTTTTACGTAATTTAATAACTCATTATTATATTCTAGCTCTAAAGCTAGTCTTTTTTCACCTTTATGTATAATTTTCTTAATCATAACAAAGTTATATTCTGTTTATATATAAAAATAGGCAGATAATCGGACATGTAAATATTAAAAAGTCCAGAGAAAATTTAATGATATTTTTTAAAAAATAAAAAAATGAGAATCTAAAGAAATACTGTTTGTTTTTATTAGTTTTACTCAGCTTCGCCACCTCAATCACAGTAAATTTAATAAACAGATTAAAATTTTTATATATTTATAATAAATTGTTGAATGGATTGCTAAGTTGTTGAAAATATTATAAATATGGTTTTTAATTATTAATTCTTGTGAATTGAATTATGCTGTAATTAAATCAAATTTAGTTAATCGACATTCGATATTCAGGTTTATTTTAATTGATTTTTTAAAAATGCCGATCTTTAAAACAATAGTTATTTTTTGTTTTGCACTTTTATTAAATTTTTACGCGCAAGTTTAATATATTTTTCACCTTGCTATTTTTAGTGAAGTAAGAGAAAGCAAATATAGGAATAAATATTTTATGCTTTTGGCTGCTTTTTAAATTTATTTATTTTATTTTTAATGATATGTAAAATCATGCTTACAATTTATATAGTTTATTTGCTCATTAATATTTTGCAGATAATATGTCAAAGCTTCAGCAGTGGTGCATGTTTTAACATTTCCATTTAACAGGAAATAATTAAAGCTAGCAGTTAGGATATTATCATTAATGCTAACACTTAAAGTTGAATAATCAGGGATAATTATATATTTTATCGTTCAGCATAAGAATAGTAGCCGACTGCGGAAGTAGAATTTTTCAATTTACTACTAAATTTTATTCAGGCTACGTTCATATTTACTATTATCTCGGCTACTACTTTTATACTTTGTTGTACACTGGCTGTTTTATTATTACAAATTCTCTAAAATTATTTCTGTCAATTATTTTTGTTTCAGCATCATAAGTTTTTATAAATGTTGCTGGTAATTTTATTTTTGATTTTGACTTCCATTTAAACTCAAATCCAAATATTTTTCCATCTTTCTCTTCCACAAAATCAATTTCTTGCTGTTGTTTTGTCCTCCAAAAATACATTCTTGCAAATGTGTCTTTATAAATGTTTTGCTTTACTCTTTCTGATATTAAAAAGTTTTCCCAAAGAGCACCAACATCTGTTCTTAATTTAAGTTGATTAAAGTTACCAATAATCATATTTCTGATACCATTGTCGTAAAAGTATATTTTTCTATTTCTTTTTATTTCAGTTCTTAAATTTCTACTGAAACTGCTTAGTCGAAAAACGATATAAGCTTTTTCAAGGATATCAATGTATTTTTGAATTGTAATTTTGTTTACTCCTATTGTTTGAGCAAGTTCATTATAGTTAACTTCACTTCCAACTTGTAAGGCAAGTGCTAATAACAAATTGTCAAGTATCTCTGGCTTTCTGATTTCAGAAAATGCCAATATATCTCTGTATAAATAACTACTTGTCAGATTTTTTAATACTCCTCTTTCTTTCCCTTGATTATTTAGAACTTCAGGATAAAAACCATACAATAAACGATTTTCAATTTGTTGTTCGGCTTTAATAAAACCTTCTCTCTTTTCAAATTCTTCCCACGATATTGGAAATAGTTCATATTCCCACTTTCTACCCGTTAATGGTTCATTTAGTTTATTTCCTAAATCAAATGAAGAAGAACCTGAAACAAATAATTGAACATTTTTGAATTGATCTGTAATAATTTTCAAGGTCAATCCTATTTCTTCTATTCTTTGAGCTTCGTCAACAAATACAGTTTTATAATCGCCAAGAAATGTTCTTATTTGTTCAGTATTTGGACTTGACAAAAGTTGCCTAATAGTTGGGTCATCTGCATCGAAGAACAAATATTCTTTCTCTTGCAACAAATTCTTTATCAACGTTGTCTTTCCAACCTGTCTTGCACCAACAATGATAATTGCTTTTCCGCTTCCAATTTTCTCTTTTATTATATTTTCAAGTATTCTTAGATACATTTTCTTTTTTATGCAAAGATAATATAATTATCGTAATGACCAAAAGTTATGTCCGTAAGTCATTATATTGACTTCTGTCTTAGCTTATGTACAACTAAGGAATAAACAAATCAGAAACTTGATATTAATGAAGCTCCCTGCTGCAAGCGGCGGGGAACCTGCCTGCCGGCAGGCAGGTATAACCCTGAAGATCCCTCGACTACGTTTGGGATTCCAGCCTGCGGCAGGCATGAGTTCGACTAAATGTTTGCTTCACAAAATTAAAGTCTTACTGATTTAAAAATCATTAAACTGATAAATTAACCAGCCTGATTTGTAATTAAGTTTTTTTTGTTAATGCTAAACTTATCTTTCCTTTTGTTATAGATTATAGTAATAATTACAGTTAATGCAATGGTTATAATTCTGAAAATGTTAGTAACATAACCACCGAGGGCATTGTTGCCCACATCAAAAAGCACCCAGGATAAATTCATAAAAATGTGTAGAAAAATGGGAACCCACAAGTTTTCTTTCCACTCGATGAACAACCATGCAAACCACCCAGCTCCCATAAAAGTTACAAGAAATATTCCGATTGTTTCTCCTGTGTTAGACCCCTGATATAAATGCCCTAATCCAAAAATAAGAGCCCCGACCAAAGAAGCAGGAATAAATCCCCATTTTAGTTTCCTGAATAATATTCCAAACAAAAATCCTCTGAAAAGGAACTCTTCAAAAAAACCTGCAAATACAGTTTTCTTAAATAAATCTAAAAAATTCATGTTTTCATCAATCTCTCCAATAATAGCTGAGCTTATTAACATCGGCAGTACCAAAACAAAAGCAAAACCCAATCCGAATAAAAAACCTTTGTGAAGTCTCAGTTCTTTGAAAATATTTTTGAATCCAAATAAAATGCTAAGGACAATAATGACAGGTATTACCCACCATAAATAAGAATATATTACTCTTCCCGCATAAGTAGGAAACGAAACCTCTACAAAATTATTTAGTATTTTATTGCCATAAAAAGCTAACAAAAATGTTAGAATAATTATAACTGAATGGAATAATGTTTTATGTTTCATTGATTTGAAGTTGTTTCAGAAATCTTTTTGGTTTGTGTTAAAAAGATTTTGGTTGAGATTTTTTTTTCTGATTGACTTGAACACTGATTGATTTTTATTTATTTAGCAATTTATTAGTAAGTAAAAATGTATTTTATTGTAAAGTTAAATTTTAAAATTTTTTTATATTTCGCCAAGTAAATTATAGCGTCTGTTTACTAATTTACTTCTTTTCTGTCCTACCGGTTCGTTTTTAAGTTGCTTGTCAATTTCTATAAACTCGTTTGCAATTTTATAAAATTTTTTGCTTGTCAAGAAGCTTTCAAGCCAAACAACAAAATTATAAAGTTCAGCATCCGATTTTGAATAGTTAAAGTATTTTGTCAATGAAGATTGTTCCCAACCGGAACTTTCCCACTTATCAAATTGCAAGAATTCTTTTCCTAAAAATTTATCGAAAAGATAAGTATTTGAAAAAAATGTTTCTATAGCTTTTTTTTCTGCTTCTTGAGTTTTACCTGTCATAAACATAATAATAGTCCACTCAAATAAAAATATTGGGTAACCACAGTCGTCTGGAAATGTTCTATCAAACCATCTTAGATATCTCAAACCTCCTTTGTAGTCTTTGAGTTTTATAAAATGCTCCGGCAGTAAATATCTAAGTCCTTTTCCATCATGGTGATAGCCTCCCCAATGTTTTTTATCCGCTACAAGTTCTTTTCTGATTCTTGCAATTTTGTTTCTTATTCTTTCTTCTTGTTTCGGTGTCACGTTTTTTTCTTGATTTATTTGTTACCGGTTAGCAAATTTACATAATTTTGGAATGGGTGAGGTGAGAGATGGTTTGAGATTTATTTTATTTGGTGAACTGTCAATCTCAGACCAAATGGTGTGATAGGTACAGTGGCATTTTTTTACCTTTATATTAATCAATTGAATACTATTTTTTTATTTTATTTACAATAAGAGCATTATATAATAATTGAATTTTGATAATTTGTGAATTAATTAATCTAGCCTGATTGCAAAATTCATTAAGATAAACCCTTTTAGTATTAATATAGTTGTCAAAATAATACTTTGCTTGCATAACATCTTTAATAATTATATTTGCTCTAAAATCTCCATGGACAATTTTTTTATCTGAACAAAGTTTATGCATTGGTTGGATTAGTTTTGAATAAGATTTATGTATGTCCTTATATTCTTCATCTTTGATTAGATTATTTATTATTCCTTGATATTTATTCAAAAACTCATCTTCCACAATATTAGTTTGTTTCATTTCAACTTCGGTTCCAAAATCCTCCATTGTTCTTGCAATTTTTTCCAAATGATGTTTGTAGTGATTTACATAGTTTTGAGATTTAGTGTTTAAATCGTTAAAACAATTGAAGATTGTATCTTTACAATGTGATAATAAAATAATGCTATTTATTAAATTAGAATAGAGGTTTACCTTATCAGTTTGGTTGCCTTTTCTTTTTAATACCATTAAACTAAATAATTTCTCTTTATCAATGGCAAGTATATTTTGGGGATTAAAACTTGTTATTGCTTTAAAATGCAAATCTTGCTCCTTTTCTTGTTTTAATAATCTTAAAAAATTAATAATTGATTTTACTTGATTATTAGCGGATTTGTATAAATCAGTTAATTGAAAAGAAAAATATTTTTCATATGCTTTAAGTTCTTTTCTTTTTTTCGTTTTTCTTTTATTATTTTCGAAAAATAAACCCATAGTGAAAATAATCAGAGCAATAAATCCAGATATTAAAATTCCTAAAATGTTCTCCCAAATACTGGGAGAAGAATTTGGGGTTTCACTAATTGTACTTAAAATAGTTATATCCATGCTATTAATTTTAAAATGGTCACTAATTTCTAATTAATTACTATACTATGCATATTATTTTGTCTTTGTTTATTGTGAGTTTTTTTAATAGCTCCAAAGTTGTTGGATAGATGGCTCTGTATTGTAACATCTGAATTTTTCTTTTGGAATGTTAAAAAATGTTTGGCAAAAGTTAAAAGTCAACTTATTTAAATACCTGATATTAATAACTTCTTCTTTTATTTTTTCTAATCCATAAAACCGTTTAAGCTCTTGCTAATCTTTCCAATTTCCACGTGTTATTAATTTTCTATTACAAAAGATGCATGTTTTGTATAATCAATACTATCATAATCAGTATCCCATAAAAGTGTTTTATTTAAAACGGGTCTCATTTATATTTTTTCTAAGTTGTTAAATTAATATTCAACAAATATAAAAAAATCTGAAGAATTCAAACAAGCAACTAGAAACAAGTAATCAAAAACAATCCTCTTAAAACTCATCCTTAACTTCAATAACTTTATAAAGTTTATCAGCTCTTCGAAGGAAAGTTTCGATTGGGATGGAGCAGATTTCACCTTTTACGGTTTTATTAACTTTTTTCAGGTCAACACGAATTTCTTTTACCGTATCTTCATAAACACCTGTGGTAGGTCCAAGAATTCTTATTTCATCACCCACACTTAAATCGTGAGCTTCTACCTTAACTTCAGCAACTTTTAATTTTGTAAAATAATTAGAGACTTTTCCGATATAAACTTTTCTTTTTGTTGCCTGAGAACCATATTTTTCAGTCCATTCGCCAAGTTTTTTCCCAAGATAATAACCATCCCAAAAACCACGGTTATAAACCGATCCTAAAGTCTTAGTCCACTTTTCAATATTTTCTTTGGTGTATGTTCCGTTAAAATATGCTTCAACGGCTTCTTTATAACATTGGGTTACAGTTTTAACATATTCAGGTGAACGACCACGACCTTCAATTTTTAATATGCTGACTCCTGCCTTAAGTATTTTGTCAAGAAATCCTATTGTGTTTAAGTCTTTTGGCGACATTATATATTCATTGTCAACCTTCAACTGAATACCTCCATCGCGGTCGGTAATTTTATAAGGGCGGCGACAAACTTGCAGACAAGCTCCTCTGTTTGCAGAAGAATTCATGTTGTCGAGACTCAAATAACATTTACCGGAAACAGCCATACATAAAGCTCCATGAACAAATATCTCAATCTGAACAAGCTTTCCTGAAGGACCTTTTATCTGTTGTTTTTTAATAGCGGCGGTAATTGCAGCAACTTGCTTTAAATTCAATTCGCGGGCAGTTACCATAACATCAGCAAACTGAGAATAATATTCTACTGCTTCAATGTTTGTGATATTTGTTTGAGTAGACATGTGAACTTCCACACCAACAGAAGCAGCATATTGAATAACCGCTTGGTCGGAAGCAATTATTGCTGTGATATTATTTTCCTTTGCAGCATCCACAATCGAACGCATTAATGAAAGTTCTTCATCATAAATTACAATATTTAAAGTAATGTATGATTTTACATTATTTTCTTTACAGATGTTAGAAATTTTTACAAGATCGTCTAAAGTGAAGTTATTGGAAGATTTTGCACGCATGTTTAATTGCTCAATTCCAAAATATACCGACCCTGCACCTCCCTGAATTGCTGCCATTAACGACTCGTAAGAACCTACGGGAGACATTATTTCTATTTTCTTTGAGAGCATATTTTACAACTTTAGGTGCTTTCCGCTTTATTAAAATTAGGCACTAATTAATTACAAAATTATTCAGTAATCTTCAATTTTAGTTCTTTCAATTGCTCAGCAGATATTGTCGAAGGAGAGTCAATCATTACATCTCTTCCTGCGTTATTTTTTGGAAAAGCAATGTAATCACGGATTGAATCAGAGCCTCCGAAAAGAGCAACCAAACGATCGAAACCAAGAGCAATACCACCGTGTGGAGGTGCGCCATATTCAAAAGCATTCATCAAAAATCCAAATTGAGCCTGTGCCTCTTCTTCAGAAAAACCAAGTGCGGCAAACATTTTTTTCTGTAACTCACGATTGTGAATTCTTATTGATCCGCCGCCAATCTCAACTCCGTTGATAACTATATCATAAGCGTTAGCTCTCACTTTTCCGGGATCGGAATCAAGCAAGTTGAAATCTTCTTTTTTTGGTGAAGTGAAGGGATGATGCATTGCATGATATCGTCCTGATTCTTCATTCCATTCGAGCAAGGGGAAATCAGTAACCCAAAGAGGACAAAATTTATTTGTATCGCGTAATTTCAATTTGTTGCCCATTTCCAGACGAAGTTCGCAAAGTGCTTTTTGTGTTTTTTCTTTCTCTCCGGCAAGGACAAGTAGTAAATCACCCGGATTAGCATCGAATTTTTCAGCCCATTTTTTCAGATCTTCTTCATTGAAAAATTTATCTACCGAAGACTTAAATGTTCCGTCCAAATTGTATTTTACGTAAATCAAACCGTTTGCACCAACTTGTGGTCTTCTAACAAAATCAGTAAGTTTATCTAATTGTTTTCTCGAATAATCGGCACATTCTTTTGCGTTTATCCCAACCACCAATTCTGCATCATCAAAAACCTTAAATCCTTTTTGTTGAGCTACATCATTAAGTTCAACAAACTTCATTTCGAAACGTATATCAGGTTTATCAGAACCATAATATTTCATTGCTGTATGATACGAAATTCTAGGAAGTTTATCAATTTCGATGTTTTTCATTACCTTAAACAAATGCCTGACCATCTTTTCAAAAGTGTTTAAAATATCATCTTGTTCAACAAAAGCCATTTCGCAATCAATCTGAGTAAATTCCGGCTGTCGGTCGGCACGCAAGTCTTCGTCTCTGAAACATTTAACAATTTGATAATATCTGTCGTAACCTCCAATCATCAACAATTGTTTGAATGTTTGGGGAGATTGTGGAAGTGCATAAAACTGACCCGGATTCATTCGCGAAGGAACAACAAAATCTCTTGCGCCTTCGGGAGTGGATTTTATTAAAACAGGAGTTTCAATTTCAATAAATTTCTGAGAGTCGAGATATTTCCTGACTTCGAGAGCCATTTTATGACGAAGTTCAAGATTTTTCCTCACAGGATTTCTTCTTAGGTCGAGGTAACGATATTTCATACGTAGCTCTTCACCACCATCGGTATTGTTTTCAATAGTAAAAGGAGGAGTTTTTGATTCGTTTAAAACATCAATCTTTTCAACGATAATCTCGATTTCACCTGTTGGAATATTTTTGTTTTTATTGCTTCTTTCTTTAACCTTACCGGAAACAGAAACTACAAACTCACGGCCTAATTTTCTGGCTTTTTCACAAAGCTCAGGGTTTGTTTCCATGTTAAAAACCAATTGTGTTATCCCGTATCTATCGCGAAGGTCAACAAAAGTCATTCCGCCAAGGTCGCGCGATTTTTGAATCCATCCACTAAGTTTAATGGCTTCACCAATGTTATTAATGTTCAGTTCTCCGCAAGTATGTGTTCGTAGCATCTTATTTAGTATTATTGTTTTTCTGAATTAAAATTATCCAAAGTCTAAACCGGCTTTTTTCGGCTTGCAAAATTACAAAAAATAATATTGGTGGAGAGTGAGAAAAGAATGGTGATAATTTGAAAATTTGGAGATTTGAAAATTTGTAAGAAAGATGCAGTTTTTGAATATGGTTATTTGTTTTTTATAAAAAGAGAATACTTCCGCAGTCGAACAAAAATCCATCATATAATTCAATAACTTCGTATTTATAATTTTGTACAAATTGTTTGAATTTTTCTCCATCAGGAAAATATTTTAAACTTCCTGATAAAAAGATTTTATTTTCGAGCACTCCACAACATCCTCCTATAAAGCCATTTGGAAATCCCGGAAGAACAATTTTTTCGGGTGATACATAAAGATGATTTATTTTGTTTTCGAAGAATGTTTTTTGAATTCCTTTGTCGGAAATGATAAAATTATTTTCTTTCAAAGGAAGAATACTACATCTTGAATAGGCCTGATTTATTTTTATTTTTTGTTTTGATAATGTATTTTTTAAAATAATCTCATCAGTAAAATCAAAATTATGAATTATATAATTTTCTGAAATTGCTGCATTATAATAAGCTGTGGCAGGATACTTTTTTCCAATTTCTTTTTTGCCCTCAATAAATGAAATATTCTTTTTTCTAAAGACATTTTTATAATGCTGAGGTGTATTAGGAGCTATAATCAATTTATTATCTGTTTTACAAAAAAACACATCGGGATGTCCTGAAATAGCTTCATAAGTTATTCCTATAGTAGAAAATTCAATTACTTCACCAAAAGACGAAAGCTTTTCTTTTGCTGGTTCGGGTAATTTATTATCAATAATAATTAACACGATAATTTCTTTTTTTAAGATTTACATCAGATTTAAAATGCAGTTTTTTGAAATAAGATCTTAATAGATTTTTGTTTTTAGAATTGTAGCCAATAGCGTAATTAAACTCTGTTGGAGAAACAAAAATTTCAATATTTTCCTTTTTCGGGTTTTTTGTTAAAGGCATTAAAATATCTTTCCAGATTTCGGTAAACACCAATTCTTTGAATGATTGATGAAATGGGCCGGCGATTAAGTCGTTTCCGTTAAGTAAATTTTCAGAGGGATGTAAACCAACTCTTAAAACAGTTACTTCAGATTTTTCGAATACAAGATAAACTTCTTTTGCTTGATTTATTGCCTCATCAAGAGTTAATGGGATGTATTTTTTCTGATAATAATACTCTTCGAGTTTTGTATCTTTAATAACCAGACAAGGATAAATTCTTGTGCTGTCGGTCCCAAGTTCAACAATTTTTTTTGCAGTAAAAACAGCGTTTTCCAAATTATCGCCCGGTAATCCAAGCATCATTTGCAGTCCTAGTGAAAAGCCGTAAGTTCTTATTTTTTCTGAAGCAAGAATTGTATCTTCAACTTTATGACCTCTTCGTGACGTTCTGAGAACTTCGTCTTTCATCGATTGTGCTCCAAGCTCAATAGTAGTAACATTATATTTTTTCAACAAATCCAAAACCTCATCATTAATATAATCGGGGCGGGTTGAAAGACGGATACCTTTTATTATTCCTTTTTTAAAATATGGTTGAACAATTTTCAGATAATTTTCTTGTTCCGGTAAAGGTATTCCGGTAAAATTTCCACCAAAAAAAGCAACATCAACAATACTATTTTTAAAAGGAATAGTTTTTAAGTGCTCATCTATTATTTGTTTTACTTCATCAGGAGTAAGCACTTTTAATTGTCCGGTAATTTTTTTCTGATTACAATAAATGCACTGAAACGGACATGCAAGTTCGGGGATAAATATTGGAATATTATAATGTTTTGTTTTCATTTGTTTTGCAAAATTACAATAAAAAACCACCCCTAGCCCCTCCTTAAAAAAGGGGGAGAGTAATTGCAGATAAAAATATTGTTTTTTGTTTTTTGAATTTTTAATGAATTTAGATTTTATAATTAAATTGTAAATGAAAAAATTTGGTATTTAATGATATGAAAAAGATTTCAAAGCATCCTAAAAAACCACCCCCAACCCCTCCTTAGAAGAAGGAGGGGAGTAATTACAGGTAAAAATATTGTTTTTGAATTTTGAATTTTTTAAGAATTAAGATTTGATAATTAAATTATAAATGAAAGAATTTGATATTTAATGAGATGAAAAAGATTGCAAAGCATATAAAAAACCACCCCCAGCCCCTCCTTAGAAGAAGGAGGGGAGTAATTACAGGTAAAAATATTGTTTTTTATTTTTTTAATATTTTATTAATTAAATTTTTATAATTAAGTTGAAAATGAAAAAATTTGGTAATAATGAAGTTGAAAAGATTACGAAGCACATTCCCCTCCTATGTTTAGGAGGGGCTAGGGGTGGTAGTATTTCAAACAAGAAAAAACTATTCATTAAAATGTTCCTGAATAATTTCTAAAACACCGGTAAGATTATTGTAAAGATCCCTGTTTTCAAATCTAATAATTTTAATTCCAAAAGTTTTTAAATATTCATCTCTTTTTTTGTCTTTTTTTTCACCAATAATAGTAAAATGCGGCA
>Ga0222636_1001094_pt1 | contig 11423 bp, 12 predicted proteins | sample AntAcemetagen141_FD_179811 | JGI IMG/M metagenome (GOLD analysis project Ga0222636, IMG submission 179811) | Saline water microbial communities from Ace Lake, Antarctica - #141 | ecosystem: Environmental > Aquatic > Non-marine Saline and Alkaline > Saline | place: Antarctica: Ace Lake...
GGGGGAAACAAGGGAAGAACTTCTCAAAGCAATGGATGATCTCCGTGGCGCGGGCTGCGAGCTACTCACCTTAGGCCAGTACCTGGCGCCTTCTCCGAAACACTATCCAGTCGTCCGTTATGTGCCGCCCGAGGAGTTCGAGGAATACGAGGCCGAGGCGCTGGATAGAGGTTTCCTTGGCGTGGCCAGCGCCCCGCTGGTCAGGAGCTCCTACAACGCGGAACAACTCTACCTCTATGCTCACGATCGGACCAAAAAAGCAAGCGACCAAAAATGATAGTTTCGTAAAAAGTCAGAAAGCACCCGTTATTGTCATTCCCGCGAACGCGGGAATCCAGAAAAACCAGCTACTTATAGACTCCCGCGTTTGCGGGAGTGACGGCCTTGAAGACTTTTTACGAGACCATCAAAAATGATTCTGCCTCAAAATGGCAAAAGAAACCCCAAAATCGTTGTGGAATCTGACGGTTTAGTTATTTTTTGCTTGACCTAAGGGGTGTAATATAGCTAAGCTATTAGTCCGTTTTTAGAAAAGATATTATCCCTCATGTTTTGATGACGTGTTCAGCCCTTAATCACACCCAAAGGTCTTAATCGGGCGACCTTGCGGGCCAGACCAGCCCCATGGACTACGTCAACAACCTGAGATACGTCTTTATAGGCCTCTGGCATCTCCTCCTTAAGAGTTCTTTTGCCTCTGGATTGAACAAAGATACCTTTATCCTCTAACTCGCGGTGTATTGCACGTCCCTTTGCTTTTTTTACCGCCTTGGTTCGGCTCAGAAGGCGGCCGGCCCCATGGCAACAGGACCCAAAACTATTCTCCATTGCCCCTTCGGCCCCCGCCAGAATGTAGGAGTTAGTGCCCATGTCTCCGGGGATCAAGACGGGTTGGCCAACAGTGCGATAAACTTCGGGAAGTAGGGCGTGACCGGGTGGCAGGGCTCTGGTAGCCCCCTTTCGATGAACACAGAGCATGACCTGCTCTCCATCTATGAGGTGTTGCTCTTTCTTGGCGATATTATGACACACATCATAAAGGAGTTTCATCCCTAACTCCTCCGGCCTTATTGAAAGTGTCTTCAAGAGGGTCTCTATGGTCAAGTGCATCAGGATTTGGCGGTTGGCCCAGGCGTAATTGGCAGCACAAGCCATCCCAGCCAAGTAGCGCCGGGCCAAGTCTGATTGCAAAGGGGCACAGGCTAACTGCCTATCAGGAAGGAGAAACGATTTTTGCCCATTTGCATCAGATTTGATCATCATCTTCAAAAAATCATCGCATATTTGATGACCAAAACCCCGGGAGCCTGAATGGATGAAAATAGTGACTTGGCCTTCAAACAGGTTAAAATGGGAGGCTTTTTCCTTGTCATAAATCTGGTCGACAACCTGGATTTCGAGGAAGTGATTTCCTGATCCAAGGGTTCCTAACTGGTTCTGCCCCCTTTTGATTGCCCGTTCGCTAAGAACTGATGGATCGGCCCCCTCCATGGCGCCACGATCTTCTGTTCTTTCCAAATCCTCGGCAGTGCCAAAACCCATTTTGACGGCCCAGGCAGCCCCCTTAACAGCTACCTCGGTTTCTTTTGATTTAGACAGATGAACAGTCCCGGTTGACCCTACCCCGCTTGGGATGTTCTTGAACAGGGCCGAAACCATCTCTTTAATAAGGGGTCTGATTTCATCGGCCCGGAGCACGGTCGTCATGAGCCTGCATCCGCAGTTAATATCGTAACCAACTCCTCCGGGAGAGACGATACCTTTATCGAGATCAAAGGCTGCAACGCCGCCTATTGGAAAACCATAGCCCCAGTGAATGTCAGGCATGGCCAATGAGTGCCCAACGATGCCCGGCAATGTTGCGACGTTTGCGACCTGGGTGAGACTCTGATCATCCTGGATAGATTTCATTAGATCGCTGTCTGCAAAAACAAGCCCAGGTACACGCATAGCGCCGGTCTGGGGGATCAACCATCTGTAATCATCCAATTGTTCTACTTTTATTTTCATGACAAGGTCCTCACCGGTAAAGTGCCTAAAGTGATCTAAAATGCCTAAAGTGACTAAAGTTGGTGTTTTGTCATTCGATGTCGGAGCCTTCGCTTACATGGGCGTCAAAGCTATAAGTCAAAAATTATTATTGCCTTCCAGCGACCGTTTTCGCAGACAACCTCGATCCTATGATATGTTACTGCCTTGATTTCGGCTAAGACTTCATGCTGTTTGGGGTTGAAAGGGACGGTTTGCAGAGTCGAATTAATATGGGATTGCGTGATGGAACTAATTTCAGTGCAGGTAACAACCTTGCCTTCACCTTGGAAAAGATAAAGGATTTCTCCCAACCAGCGTACCATAAGATCGGCATAGTCTTCTCCGTTGACCGAAAGTTGAATGGAGCTGGGTTTTCCGCCCGGCAGCTCCTCGATCATTATTTGCATCATCGAATGCGCGGCCTTCTCAAATAGATCTTTCAGATCTGAGCCGGTCACCATGATACCCAGATCAGCAGTATGATCCAGAAAAGTGAAGGGTGTGCTACTTGAATCCATAGATTAACATTAGTTTCAAACAACTGCATTGTCAAACATAGGTGAGATTGAGTTCGAAAACAAGTATGATGGTCTCGCAAAAAGTCACCAAGGCTGTCACTCCCGCGGCGGGAGTGATTTCCCTGGATTCCCGCGTTCGCGGGAATGACGAAAACGGGCCATTTCTGACTTTTTACGAGTTTGTCAAGTATGTGAAATCAAACTATTAGAGTTTCAAGATTATCGGGTGTCCAATTTCTGGGTAGAGGATGTGAATTCGAATAATAATAACGACTTAACCACTCAACCACTTAACGAGGTCTGTAAGGAGGAAAAGAAACCATGAATTGTGCCTTTTGTGGGAATAAGCTTACAATCGGAACGAAGGTGATGAGAAAGGATGAATGCCCTCATTGCTCGAGAGATCTCAGATGCTGCAGGCAGTGCAAGTTCTACGATCTTCATGCCTATAATGATTGCAAAGAGGTTATGGCGGAGAGGGTTGTAGATAAGGAGCGCTCCAATTCTTGCGAGTATTTTGTCCCGCGCGGTTCGTCGCTGGAAAAGGCCAGCAAGGAACAGGACGCAAAAAAGGCGCTTGAGGCCCTCTTCAAGAAATAATCATACCCACGGAAATCCTTGCTTTCTCTACTAATGGGCGATGGCCTTTTTCACACAATTGATCGTAGCATTCATATCAGAATTGCGCCGGTTAAAAAATATAACAAAGTAGTATAGCTCTTGACGATCCCCCTCTATATATCCAACCTCAGTCCTGATTCCCTTGAGCGAACCGGTCTTGTAAAGCACGTTATCTTTTCTCTTGAGGAGATGTTTGTAAGGCCTGAACTTTTTCAGGATGGTCAGCATCTCAAGGGCGGAAATACGGTTTTGCCTCGAGATCCCTGATCCCTCGACAATTTGCAGGTTTTGTAACAGGAGTTCGTTCTTTGCGTAGTCAGTGACAGCGCTGACACCCTTGGCCAAGGTCCCCGGCGGTCCACAAACTGAAGCGCCTAAGGCAATAAGAATCTGATTGGCCATGAAATTACTTGATGACTTCAGCATCTTTTGAACGACTGTTTCTAATGTAAAGATGGATTCGTAGGTATAAATCAACGTGTCGTCGGGCCTAACAGGGCCAAACCGGATATTGCCCTGGCTTTTCACCCCCCTTTTTCTTAGAAAGTGCAAGAGGAGTTCTCCTGCATAGCTGGCCGCATCTCGAGGATCATGCAAAAAGGTGTGACGCCCTCCCTTCAAACCTAACGATTGGATCCGATCCCTGGCAAAGGGGATCATAGGCGTCTGTCCCTCTAAAGATATGATGCTCCCCTTTTTGTCTCGCCGGAAAAAAACTGTATTGAAGTTTGCGCACAGTGCCCCAACAGGGGCATCGTACGGGTTAGTTGAATTCCCGCATCCAGGAATTTTTATGTGGGAGGAAAAATAGGTATTATCCAATATGAGATCTTGAAAGCGCAGGATTTTTGTTGACAGATAATCTGCTAATTCCTGCAAAATCTCAGAGGTCAGAAGGGGATCGCCATATCCCTTTACCTTGAGGTTTTGAAAAGGATCCGTATAAAACTCTGTCCGGAATCTGTAAGACGGGCCGAAGTGATTGAGCGCTGCGAGAGCAGTTAATACCTTTATTGTTGAGGCCGGAATACGGCTTTTTGTTTCGTTTTTCTTATATAGGATCCTGCCATCAGGGTCTGCCACCAAAAGAGCATCTTTAGATGTAATGTTAATCAGACAGGGGAGGTTCTGTCCTGCATACAAAATAGATGGCTGCAACATAAAGAACCCGGAGAGTATAGTCGCAAGCCATATCATCCACACTGCTTTCCTGTTAATCCTGGTGGCCGGGTCGGTGGTGGGAAAGGGATCAAGATTCGATGAGAGGGCGAAAATAGAAGTCATTTGGCCTTGGAATTATATGTTTCATAATAATCCATCACCCTCTTTACAAAGGCTTTGGTCTCTGGAAAAGGGGGCACCCCTTTATATGACTCCACCGCCTCCGGACCAGCGTTGTAGGCGGCTAAGGCCAAGATTTTATCGTTCTTGAAACGCTTCAACAGGAGACTGAAGTATCGGGCGCCGCCGAAGATATTTTCTTCCGGATCAAAGGGGTCCTCAACAGCCATATCATTCGCTGTTCCGGGCATCAACTGCATCAAACCTTGAGCTCCCTTACTGGAAGTCGCCTTATGATCAAAGCCTGATTCAGCCTTTATTATCGCCCTTATAAAGTGTGCATCAATTCCGAACCGTTTGGATGCCTGATTGATAATGCCATTAAACTCCTTAATATATTCTGCAGATGTCTTCCGGGTACCACTGATAAATATGGTGTATCGCCTGTCTGTCTTTATATTGGTAAAATGCCATACTCCGTTTTTATCCACATAGCGATAGATATCCGCCCACAGGGGGGTGCTTATAAATGGCAGGAAAGCCAAAAAAAGAACAGACATCTGCAGAAATATTTTCAGGACAATTTTCAACCTACTTTCTTCCAGTCTGCAAGGAACTTTTCCAGTCCAATCTCCGTCAACGGATGCTTAATCAATTGTTGAATAACCTTAAAAGGAATCGTCGCAATATCTGCGCCCATGAGGGCCGCATCCAGAACGTGTAAGGGATTTCGGATGCTTGCAACAATCACCTCTGTATCAAAGGCATAATTCTCATAGATAGTAATGATCTGTTCAACCAGATCCATTCCAACGTGACTTATATCGTCCAATCTGCCCACAAACGGGCTGATATATGCCGCCCCGGCCTTAGCGGCCATCAATGCCTGGACAGGCGAAAAGCAAAGGGTCACATTGGTCTTGATCCCTTCCTGCGCCAATGACCTGACTGCCTTTAGACCCTCTTCTATCAAGGGTATTTTTACCACCATGTTATCAGCCATTCCCGCCAGATCCTTGGCCTCTCGCACCATCCCCTCTGCATCGAGGCTTACCACCTCTGCGCTTACCGGGCCGTCAACGATGTCTGCTATGTCTCTTATGAGCCCCTTAAACTCTCTCCCCTCTTTGGCCACCAGGCTGGGATTTGTGGTAACACCATCCACCATGCCCAACTCCTTTGCCCTTTTAATCTCTTCCACATTTGCCGTGTCAATAAAAAATTTCATATAACCCTCCGTTTCGATTTTGGATTGCGGATTGCGGATTGCGGATTGCGGATTGCGGATTTGGTCCGTCGCCCATCTCACCAAGAAAGACTGTATCTTCTCAATAAATCGGGGAAATCCTCTACTGTGCCATTTTTCTGGATTCCCGCTTTCGCGGGAATCCAGGACCTGTTACCGTTACTTATTAAGATGTTACGAAAGACCTCTTTCCGCGTCAGTTTCAATCTTCAATGTTCAATTATTATTGTTGCTCCTTCATCTCCTTTTCAAACTTTTCAGCACACTCCTTGCTGCAGAAAAAAAACTCCTTGCCGCCCACTACCTTTCTCTGAGCGCTCCTCCGTGGAATATAGGTCATGCAGGAAGGGTCCTGAACCATCTCGTCAACAGGTCCGTCACCTGGACCCTGTTCTGTTTTTTGACCGATAGATATATACTTCCGCACCGCACGATATAGGAAAAATACAAGAAAAATGAGGATCAGAAACTTTATCATCTATCCCCTCCCTACAGGTACAATACCCTGCCCTTCTTCAGCAAGGTCATCTAAAAGCTCAGACATGGTCCTGCCAAGAACAGGGTGAACCAAATCAGGATCCAATTGAACCATCGGCATAATGACAAATCTCCTTATGTGCATGCGCGGGTGAGGAATAATCAAGTTCTTTTCATCAATCACATGATATCCATAGAGAAGAATATCGAGGTCAATAATACGCGATTCCCATCTCTGCTTTCTCACTCTTCCCATACCGGTTTCGATAGATAGAAGGGATCTTAGCAAATCTTGTGCAGAAAGCCCTGTTTCAACGAGAATCACCCCGTTCACGTACCAGTCCTGGGATGCCACGCCCACCGGTTCGGTCCGGTAAAAGGGGGATTGCGTCTTTACCGTGCAGTTCTCTATATTATTTACTAAATCAATTGCTTTACAGCAATTTTGTAATTTATCCCCGAGATTCGAGCCAACCCCGATATAAGCTGTGTTCATACTGCCTACTCTTGTTTTATCCCCGCTAAAGAAGGGATTTCTCTCCGAGGCGTAGGCTCTATGAGCCGGAGGCCGCTTTGCTACAACAAGCATCGAGTATCCGGCATCGTTTCGCTATAATTCCAGCTCCCTCAGCCTATCCAATCCCTCTGTGAGTCTTTCCCTGTTCTGCGTCAGTGCTATACGGAAATACCCTTCTCCCGGTTCTCCAAAGCCATTTCCCGGGGTCACCACTAAGCCTGCATCCTCTAAGAGCCTTGTCGTAATTTGGGTTGAAGTATAACCTTCAGGGACCTTCACCCAAAGATAAAAGGTCGCCTTAGGTGGGTCCACCTCAAAACCTGAATCCCTGAGGCCCCGGACCATTACATCCCTCCGTCTCTCATAAACCTGAATCATCTCCCTGACACAGGATTGATCACCCTGAATCGCCTCAATACCGGCCCTCTGAACAGCCTGAAAAACACCGGAATCAATATTGCTCTTCACGGCCCCAAGACCCTCTATCCCTTTTGGGTTTCCCACTGCAAACCCGATCCGCCATCCGGTCATGTTATATGTCTTGGATAGAGAATGAAACTCCATACCCACCTCTTTAGATCCCTCGGCCTCTAAAAAACTGGGGGGACGATAACCATCGAACGCCATCTCGGTGTAGGCTGCGTCGTGACAAACCAAGATATCATGTTTGGTCGCAAATTCCACCACGTGCTCAAAGAATTTGAGGTCAGCGACCGCGGCAGTAGGGTTATTCGGATAATTGATGAATATGACCCTGGCTCTCGATGCCACCTCATCAGGGATCTCCTTTAAATCAGGTAGAAACTTATTTTCGCTCAGTAGCGGCATGAAATAAGATTCCCCGCCGGCAAAGAGCGTGGCGATATTATACACCGGGTATGCCGGTGAGGGTATCAGGGCCACATCTCCAGGATTAATAAAGGCTAAGGGAAGATGCGCGATCCCCTCCTTACTCCCGATCAAGGACACCACCTCTGTACCCGCATCAAGATCGACACCAAACCTCCCCTGGTACCACCCGGCAACGGCTTCCTTAAAATCGTTCATCCCCGAATAAGAAGGGTACCTGTGGTTCGCGGGGTCATCTACTGCCCTTTTCATCTCCCAAATAATATGTTGGGGCGTAGACAGGTCAGGATCACCCACGCCGAGATCAATGATATCAACACCCCTCGCCATAACCTCGGCCTTTTTTCGATCAATCTCCTTAAAAAGATAGGGCGGAAGCTGTTTCAGTCGTTCTGCATAGTCAAACAATTTGATCTTATCCTTTCTGATGTACCTCAATTTTAGTCACTTTAGCTCACTTCTCCGCTGCAAACGGGATAAATAGGCACTTTAGTCACTTAATTTACTTTAACCCTAACACATCCTGCATATCATACAGACCTTCCGGCTGCTTTGTCACCCACCGGGCAGCCCGCACGGCCCCCCTGGCAAAGTTGTCGCGATTATGGGCCCTGTGTATTAATTCAAGCCTCTCACCTATTCCTCCGAACATCACCGTATGCTCACCGGTAATATCACCTGCCCGCCATGTCTGAATACCGATCTCCTCATCTGTCCTTTCACCGATCATCCCTTTCCGCTCGTATACACCCACCTTGTCCAGGTCCCTGTCTGAGACATCAGCCAATATCTGGGCCAGGTGCATGGCTGTCCCACTCGGAGCATCTTTTTTGAGCCGATGGTGCACTTCGAGGATTTCCATATCATAATCGGCCCCTAAGATCCGGGCCATCTCACCGGCAATCTTGAACATTACATTGACTCCAACACTCATGTTGGGGGCCAGGACACACCTGATCTTCTTGGCAAGGGTTTCAACCTCATCCAACATCTCACCTTTAATCCCGGTGGTGCCAATCACCATTGCCGTTTTTCCCCGTAAAGCAACGGCCTTAACATTTTTTAATGTGGCCTCGGGTGCAGTAAAATCGATTAACACATCTCCCCTGTCGATCACCTCTTCCAGAGTACCGGCTATCTTCACTCCCAAATCTCCCACACCGGCCACAAGGCCCGCATCTTTGCCGACGCTCGGGTGTCCGGGAAGTTCAAATGCGCCTGCCAGTGCTGTTTCAGGGTTTTGATAAATCATGTGAACGATCCGTTGCCCCATCCGGCCGGCAGCGCCGGCAACAATAACATTAATCATAATTGCACCCCCATATCAAGAGATCAGCGCCAAACCACTACCCTTACACCCTGTTAAGGCAAGACCTGCCGAGAGAGCCAGTATCGTAACAGCATCTCAAGATCGTTCCGGGCCATGCCTCCTTGACTTTTGTACCCGAGTTCTATAGGTTTTTCAACCAATTTTTGTGAATGTTGAGCCTTTTTACCTGTCGAAGCGTAGCGTAGATCCCGCTATCGGGGCACAGTTTACCCAGTTAAATCTCTTTTGCCTTTATTTAACCGGGGTTAAATTGCAGTTTTCCCATTTAACCGCGGGGCGGCCTTATCAACGTCTGTATCATCGAAATGAAAGGAGGGGGGCAATCCTATCTATGGGGAAAAAGATTACCATTGAGGTTTTGCGGGAGGCTACGGAACGTTTTATAGAGGCCGAGCCAGGACGATTGGGCAATGAAGGGTGGTGGCAGCGACCTCTTGTGGTGACCGCGTCAATTGATCAGCGATTCGATCAACTCCCCGATATCGCATATCATAAGCATCTCTATCCGCGAGATCTTCTGCCTACTGCCAGGTCAGTGGTTGTCTTTTTCATCCCTTTCAAAAAAGAATTGGTCAAAGAAAACAGAAAGGGTAACAGACCTTGCCGAAACTGGGGCTTAGCCTATGTTCAGACGAATGATCTTATTGGTAGGTTAACCAGTGCCCTGGGTGATCTTTTAGGCGAACATGGCTTCAAATCAGGTCTCACACCAGCTACACACAATTTTGATGAGGTCGCACTAATGGCGCGCTGGTCTCATAAGCACCTTGGTTATTTGGCTGGCCTGGGTCGATTCGGTGTTCATCGTATGTTAATCACGCCGGCGGGCTGCACGGGTCGATTCGGAAGTCTCGTGTCAGAGGCTGAACTGGGAAACCATCCCCTAATAGAAACCGAGGAGGCCTGCCTTCTCAAAGCCGGACAGGAATGCGGAAAATGCATTGAGGCTTGCCCTGTCCAGGCCCTGAAGGAAGATGATTTTGATCGTCGGCGTTGCTGGGATCGGCTGAATGAGAACCAGCGTTCCCTAAGCTACTTCTCTGATCTGCCGGAGACGACCCATGTCTGCGCCAAATGCGCCGCCATTATGCCTTGCAGCTTCAAGAATCCCGTCGCTGAGCTGTGACGCAAGCCATCCATCCCCTTATTTTACCATAGTGTGGGTGCTCATAGCTTGAATTGCAAATAATGGCACGATTGTTGATTCCATCTGAGCAGTATCACAGCTTTTAGAAATGCTGAGATAAGGCTTATTACAACGTTTTGTCGACGAGGATTATTTCAGATACTATTATGATGTCAAAAGTTGGGGTTTGCTTAGAAGTGTTTAGTATGCGAAGGATATCGTATTTTTTGTAAATTCCAGTATCACTATATGAACCTTGAATCCACTTTTCACTAAGATTGTTTTGCATACTAACTAATCTGCAATATATTTCATTTGGTGGAGGCGAATCTTTTCGAAAGACATCGTTGGGCCTCAAACCGTTCTTTATAATATTTTTTCATGTGAATAGATTCCGATGAGAGGAGTTTGTTCTCTATTTTAATGATTCCGCCAGGCGCCTGAACCCCTCTTCCATAGAAATGGCGGGCCTGTATCCCAGCTCTTTTTGGGCCGCGCTGATGTCAAACCAGTGGGCAGTGGAAAGCTGTTTGGCCAGAAAACGCGTCATGGGCGGTTCCCTTTGCAGCCTGAATACGCCGTAGATCATTTCAAGAAGCCAGCCTGCCGCATATGCCAGACTGCAGGGCACGGTACGATCGATAGGGGCGAGGCCGGCTGCTCCTATAATACGGTCCATCAATTCGCCGATATCAATGGGCTCTCCCTGGGAGATGAAGTAGGCTTTTCCGGAGATAGGTGATCCTTGATAAAGACGGTCTTGTGCCAGAATATGAGCATCCACCGCGTTGTCAATATAGATGCAGTCCACCAGATGGGGTTGTGTCCCTATTCTGGCAAGCCGGCCCGATTTCCTTCGTTCAATCAACCGGGGAAGAAAGTTTGGATCCCCCGGTCCCCAGATCAGGTGGGGCCGAAGGGCGACGGTGGCCAGGTCATTGTCGTTGGCGGAAAGTACCTTACGTTCCGCCATGGCTTTGGTTTTCGGATAATGGGTCTGATAAGTTTTTGGGTAAGGCGCCGATTCGTTTACACCTTCCATATTACCTCCGCCGAAAACTACGCTGGGCGAACTCGTATAGACGAGTTTTGAAACGCGGTTTTTTCTGCAGGCATCAATAATATTTTCAGTGCCTGTCACATTGGTCGCATGATATGAACTGTATGCACCCCATATTCCTGGTTTGGCGGCCACGTGAAAAACCGCATCACATCCCTGAACCGCCGCCATGACTGCCTTTGAATCCGCCAGATTGCCCCTTTGGACCTCGATACCCAGCCGGCGCAGTTCGGGGTAATCGCCTCGGGAAAAGCTGCGTACCTGGTTCCCCCGTTTTATGAGCCGCCTGGCGATGGCTTTTCCCAGGAACCCGCCGCCGCCGGTCACAAGCGCCTTCATGCTTTCTTTTGCGTCCTTTACCAGAGCA
>Ga0222636_1001099_pt1 | contig 11370 bp, 10 predicted proteins | sample AntAcemetagen141_FD_179811 | JGI IMG/M metagenome (GOLD analysis project Ga0222636, IMG submission 179811) | Saline water microbial communities from Ace Lake, Antarctica - #141 | ecosystem: Environmental > Aquatic > Non-marine Saline and Alkaline > Saline | place: Antarctica: Ace Lake...
TTAAATCACCAAACGGAGCGTTTATATTCGCTGTACTCAGATCAATTACTGATACGATAATAAAAAATGATCAAAACGTGCTTGGGTCTCTAAATATTATTGCTAACTTGCAAACTGATTAGTTACAATATTCTTTATGGATTAAATGGGGGGTTAAACGGAATTGAACTTGCCGGAATTTTAAACTACAATAAAGGAGAAGTAGATGGAATCCAGCTTTCAGGGATTTCAAATATCTGCAATAATTCAGTCTCAGGTATTATTACATCGGGTGTATTAAACTTTTCAAGATACAATTTTGACGGGATTCAAATTGCAGGTGTTGCAAACATAAGCGGGAAAGAATCAAGTGGTTTTTCTATTGCAGGAGTTTCGAATATTTGTTCTGATGCAACATCAGGTTTTGCAATTTCAGGAGTAATGAATCTCGCAAAATCTGAATCAGATGGACTTCAGCTTTCAACAATAAACATTGTTTCAGATAAATTTTCCGGTTTTCAATTAGGAGTTATTAATATCGCAAAAACACTTGACGGAATACAGATTGGGGTTATTAATGTTAGCAAAAATATTGAAAAGGGAATTCCTATTGGTGTAATCAGCATTGTTAAAAATGGGTATTATGCATTTGAAATTACAGGAGGAGATGCAATTTTTGCAAACCTAAATTATAAAATGGGTGTTGAAAGATTCTACAATATTTTTAAAGTTGGATGCTCAACTTTTAAAGGCAAGCCTGTTTATACATATGGAATGGGTTTTGGTAGTTTAATTTCATTTTCTGATAAACATAAAATGAGCATCGATCTCTCAAGCAATTCAATTGTTTACGACAATGATTGGAAAAATCATTGGGGCAATGAACTTAATATGTTAAACAAAGCAGACATTAATTATCAACTTCGTATAAATAAAAATCTTTGGATTAATGCCGGACCATCGTTTAATGTTTATCTGACTAAATACAAAATTGATGATGAATTTGGCACTTTAAAAGTACCATACACAATTTTTGAAGATAAAAATTCTAAACGCAAAATATCAATGTGGATAGGATTTAATGTAGGAATTTCTCTCAAAATTTAATATTTGATTATAAACCCATCTTAACTTTTCCCACGATAGTAATCGAGGGGAAAGAACTTGGGTTTTCTGATTTTCTGATATTTTAATTTTTTCGTCTTTCTAAAGTGCAATCATTTTTAAAAATTCTTCTTCAGAAATAATAGAAATACCTAATTCATTTGCTTTTTTCAATTTTGCCGGTCCCATATTTTCTCCGGCAAGAACATAATCAGTTTTCAAAGAAATTGCACTAACGTTTTTGCCTGCATTTTTTTCAATTAGTTTTTTTATTTCGTTTCTCGAATATTTTTCAAACACACCACTCACCACAAATGACTTGCCATCAAGTTTATTGATAATATCTTCTGATTCATCATCAATTTCAAAACAAAGTCCTTTTTGTTGAAGCCGTGAAATTAAATTTTTATTTTTTTCTTCAGAAAAATAATCAATAACAGCCTGAGCAATCCTCTCTCCTACTTCATCAACATCAATAAGTTCATCAAAATCAGCAATCATTAAACTATCAATATTTTTAAAATGGCGAGCTAATTTTTTCGCAACTGTTTCGCCAACATATCTGATGCCAAGAGCAAAAAGAACACTTTCGAAATTTGTATTCTTTGAATTTTCGACCCCCTTCAAAATATTATTTACAGTTTTATCTTTAAAGCTAATTTTTCTTTCTTTTTTTTCTTCCGTTGCCGGATAAGTTTTTTCAAGATCAATCATTTTATCATAGGAAAGATCATACAAATCAGCAACATTATTTACTAAATTGTTATCAAACAACATTTCAATTTTTCCTTCGCCAAGGCTATCAATATTCATGGCTTTTCTACTTATAAAATGTTCCAGTTTTCCTTTTATTTGTGGAGGACAGCCATTTTCATTAGTACAATAGTGTGCAGCTTCTCCTTCTTGCCTGATCAGCGGAGTATTACATTCGGGACAGTTTTTAATAAATTTTGTTGGAAGTAAATGTGCTGGTCTTTTTTCTAATTCCACGCCAACAATTTTTGGAATTATTTCCCCTCCTTTTTCAACAAAAACCGTATCACCAACTCTTACATCAAGTTTCGAAATAATATCAGCATTGTGCAAAGTAGCTCTTTTTACAGTTGTTCCTGCAAGAAAAACCGGATTGAGGTTTGCAACCGGAGTAACAGCTCCGGTTCGTCCAACCTGATAAACAATCGACAATAATTTTGTTGCAACTCTCTCAGCTTTAAATTTGTAAGCAATTGCCCATCTGGGAGATTTGGCTGTATAACCCAATCGCTGATGATCAGATATGGAATTTACTTTTATTACAACCCCATCGATATCGTAAGCTAACTCAGATCTTCCGGTATTCCAGTCATTAATATATTCAAAAATATCTTCAGTTTTTTTACAAATAGCAATATTTGGAGAAATTCTCAATCCCCACTTTCCTGCATTTTTCAAAGATTCATAATGAGTATTAAAAAACAAGTTTTCACCTTGAAGACTATACAAAAAACAATCGAGAGGTCGCTGTGCAACTGTAGCTGAATCTTGCATTTTTAAAGTTCCCGAAGCAGCATTTCTTGGATTTGCAAAAGCTGTGTCTCCATTTTCGATTTTCTTTTCATTGAGTTTTTGAAATCCTTTGTGTGGAAAAAATATCTCACCTCTAATCTCAAATTCTGCCGGAAAATCACCTCGCAATTTTAGAGGGATACTTTTTATTGTTTTTACGTTATTAGTAACATCATCACCTTTAACTCCATCACCACGTGTAACAGCTTTTATTAGCGAACCATTAACATAAGTGATACCAATTGCTACACCATCGTATTTTAGTTCGCAAACGTATTCTACATCATTACCAATAATTTTTTTCACTCTTTTATCAAAATCCCATATTTCTTCTTCAGAATATGTATTTTCCAACGAAAGCATTGGATATTTATGTTTTACCGTTTTAAATTCTTTGGTAACCGTTCCGCCTACTTTTTGTGATGGTGAATCAGGTAATTGAAATTCAGGATATTCATTTTCAAGAGCAATAAGCTCTTCAAGAAGCTTATCAAAATCATAGTCGCTTATTTCCGGTTTTGAAAGACTATAATAGTTGTAATTATGCTTTTCAATTTCACTGCTTAAATCCTCAATTTTCCTTTTTACTTCTTCACTGCTCATTAAAATATTTTTCTTTTTTATATGCACTAAATAAAAATCTAACTAAACAATCTTTCAATTTCTTTCAAATTTTTAATCTTTTGTTCTTCCCGCAATTCAACTGCACTTTTTGTATAAAACTTATGATTCTTTAAATAATTAATTTGAAATTCATACCATTCTTTAAGCGAAAATGTGTTAATATTTTTTATATCCCATTCGAGACGTAACTTTTGTGCAATAACAAAATAATCTTTTCTGCCAAGATAATTTAAATCGGCATCTTTCAATATTTTCTCACATTTAGTTTCGGGAGTAACATCAGGTTTTGAAGCTAAAATTATTTTACAGATTCCCCTTATTTCTTCTTTTGAATAATCAAAATCCGGCAGAGTAAGTTTTGCAATTTCAGCTGAAGCATCTTCGTGATGATCATAAGATTTCAACATTCCTGAATCATGAAAAAGAGCCGCTGTCAGCACCAAAGATTGTTCTTCAAAGCTAAGCTTTTCTTTTTCAGTAAATATTAATGCATTATTATAAACATCAAGAGTATGATCGATATTATGATAATACAATTGTGAATCAAGCTTTTCATTAAGCAAACCTAAAATATAATCTTTTACTTCTTCTATTTTCATAATAATTATTTTGTAAAATTTAATTTATAATATCAATCTATCACTCCATTATTCATTTACCCAATCAATCATTCCAATCATATATTCTATTCTCCAGGTCAATTGCATCAATTTAAAGTTTATCATCAATAATCTCAATCCCATCCCATGATTCAGGGATTCCATTATCACGAAAATATTCACATCTTTTTATATAAAGCGCTGCGGCTTTATCATTTTTATTGATTTTAAAAACATCTTCAAATAATTCTAATGACTTTTCAAAATTCTTATTTTTATAAAATTGAATTGCTTCTGAAAAGACAGATTTTGTCTCTATTTTAAGATTATTACTTTCAGAAACATCTCCATCAAGAATTTCAAAAATATAAACTGCTATTTTCTTTCCTTTAACTTTAACAAGATCCAAGAATCTATAATTATATTTTCCCGGATCGCTAATTCTGATAAAAGCATCTTCAGAAATAATAATTGGTGCGCCATATATTTTTGTCAGGCCTTCAAGTCGTGAAGAAAGATTTACCGCATCAGAAATTACAGTTCCATCAATACGACCTTCTCCACCAATTACCCCTAACATTAAGTTTCCTGTGTGAATCCCTATTCCATTGTCAATTTCCGATTTTCCATTTTTTCGCATTTCTGCATTAAATTCAGTAAGTTTTTGACGAATATTTATTGCTGCATTAATTGCATTTTCCACATTATCGCTAAATAACGCCATTATTGAATCTCCAATATATTTATCAATAAAACCATTATTTGTTCTAATCACCGGTTCCATACATCCCAAATACTTATTAAGAAAATCGAAGTTTTCTTTTGGTGTCATTTCCTCAGAAATACTTGTAAACGATCTTATATCACTAAAAAGTATAGTCATTTCTTTTTGCACCTGATCTCCAAGTTTAATATCTTCTATGCTGTCTTTTCCAAGAAACTCCAGAAATTGGTCAGGAACGAATCTTGAATTTGCTTCGTTGATTCTTGAAATCCTGTCAATATAATTTCTTATTTTTAAAGACATTTCATTATATCCTTCCGTCAATTCACCAATCTCATCATTTGTTCTCACAACTGTAAACTGATCCATTTCGCCTCTTCCGGTTCTCTGCATATTAATAAGTAACTCTTTTACAGGTCCAACAATATAATTTGTAGTCCAGATAACAAAAAATAAAATATAGAAAATTGAAATTATAATTCCTGTAAATATCCCAATAAACATCAAAATAGTATCAAAAGCATTTACATAAACAAAACTTTCATAATCTTTTAAGTCAACATCATTAAAATATGCAATATATTTTCCAAAAAGAATTTTTAATTGCTCGGGAGACATCTGAATAAGACCAAGATCCTTAATTGTAGTAATACTCAGAAAAAGATAAAAAATTACAATCGTTAAAGGAAGTAAGGTAGTCATCGCACTTGAAATCCATAAACGATTTCTAATCTTTCCAACTTTAAGATTAAAAATTCTCTTGCGCAATTCTTTCTTCGAATAAATATGGTCAATATATTTTATATGAACACGATGCTTTTCCCAAAAGTAAATAAACATACCCACTAACAAAGACGCTACCAATGAAATAAAGAAGAAATGGAAATAAAGATCGCGTGTCATATCATCACTAAAATCCTCAAACAAGATTACATATAACATGTAAAAGGCATTCAAAATAAATGGAAAAAGAAAAATGCTTAGATTAATTAAAGGTGATTTTAGAATCATTTTTTTGCAAAAATCGAATAGTTTCTTCGAAATATTCCGACCTTTACGCTTCTTCATGAAATAAATTTTAAAAGGCAAATTAAAAATCAACCCCAGCAAAAAACTTACTATAATAACCTTAAACAACAAGCTAGCTGTATTTCCCACTCTACCATTATTTTGCTGATTATCTTCTAAAATAGAAGTTTGTTCATCTCGCTTTGTTAATGGAACAAGAACAGAATCGGCAACTTTATCAATATTTTCATCGATTTTCCCATTGTTCTCTAATGAATCAATTTTTTCGAAAATACTTATTGTAGTATCAATAGAAAATCTGGCAGAATAATTAGCAGAATCCTTAGCTATATTTGTACTATCGAAAATAATATTGTTTTGTTCAAGCCATTCGGGACCAAATTTTGCAAAGAGTATCCCTGCAATAGGCAAAACAAGAAACATGTACAAAATTGCAGAAACTAAATAAATCCTAAGGCCGAAAAATCTTGGTACCTTTTTCATATAAATATTTTAATTTTATAAAAATACAGAATTAAAATAAATCAAAAAAATATAATTTTTTTTCGATTTTAATTTTCAACATTTCTCAACTTTTTTCCAATTTCATCAACTTCATTCATCACTCTCATGATATTTCCACCCCAGATTTTTTCAATATCACCCTCAGAATAGCCTCTTTTTACAAGCTCTAAAGTAATATTACCTAACTCACTTACATCGAAACAATCTTCCAGTCCTCCTCCTCCATCAAAGTCGGTACCGATTCCAACATGTTCTATTCCAATTACTTTTACTATGTGGTCGATGTGATCAACTGCATCTGTCACTTTTGCATATTTTTCAGGAAAGATTGTATCAATTGCATACCAATCCTTTCGAGCATTTTTCATTTCTTCGTCCGTAAGGTCTTGAAAAAATCTGTATTTTTTCTTGACAATTTGCTGACAACTATCACGCCCTGGATTTGGTTCCGGGGTTTTTACATAAGCACTTAAAATACAAAGCTGAATAACTCCATTGTTTTCTGCAAGTTGTTTCAGCATATCATCAGTCAGGTTTCGTGGATTATCACAAATAGCTCTTGCACATGAATGCGATGCAATTACCGGTGCTTTTGTTAAACGTAAAACATCAAAAAAGCTGCTATCAGAAATATGAGAAACATCTATCATCATACCAATACGATTCATTTCATCTACAACTTTTTCACCAAATTCACTCAATCCATTGTATTCGGTTGTATCTGTTGAAGAATCACAAATATCATTATTTCTTGTATGACATAAAGTAATGTATCTTACACCAAGATTATAAAAATTGCTGATTAGTGAAATATCTTTTCCAATTGGATATCCGTTTTCCATTCCAATAAAAATAGCTCTTTTTCCTTGCTTTTCAATTTCATAAGCATCTTGCGGACTTAGTGCTAATTGAGCTAAATCTGAATACTTTTTAAGCGCCGAATGAATGGAATCAGAAATTTCCAGTGCATAATTTTTTACTTTTTCGTTTCCTTCGGGAGTTCGTTTTCCCTGACCGGTAAAAATTGCAAAAAATATTGCATCAAGTCCGCCTTCTTTCATTCTTGGAAAATCGACTTTACTTCTGTCCTTTTTTGCATCATGACGTTTTCCGACATCAAATTCCGAATGAGTCAAATTCATCGGGGTATCAACATGGGAGTCAATGGTTAAAACTTTTTCATGAATGCGTGCAGCTTTTTCTTCAACAGTTTCCTTTTTTACATTATCACATGATAGTAGAATAAAAGCAATAAATAAAGCAGCTTTAAAAATCGGGTTACTAATAATATTTTTCATACAAAACATTTTTTAATTAAGGGTTTAAATATAATCTTTCTAAAATCAGGAACTAAATCAATTAATCATACAATTTAAGATATTCATAGGAATTTCCAGTCCAACTTAAATACTTTTCAAAATCTTTATAACTTAATACAAGTGAAAAAGTATTAACATTTGGATGAAAAGAAATTTTATCTGATTCTTTCAAATTCTCATCAAGAAAAATATGAACATGGTTTTCTTCATCATTAATTAAACCAAAAGGAGTAACAGATCCGGGCTGAACACCAAGATATTTCTTCAATCTTTTATCCGAAGCAAGACTTAGTTTTCCTTGCTTTAATCTCTGTTCGAGGTCGTGGATTGCAAGCTTTTGTACATGCTTTAAAATTACGAGATAATGCTTTTTTCCCTTATGATTTCTAAAAAACAGATTCTTACAATGCGTTGCATCAATATCTTTCCAATACTCTAATGCTACTTCAATTGTTGGCAAAGGAGGATGGGAAAATATTTCATATTCAATTTCCAGATCACATAAAACTTTCAGTACTTTTTCTTTGTTTTTCTGTTCGTCCATATTTTCTCTAAGGAATCTTTATTCTGATTTTTGTGCGAATTTACAATATTGTTTTATGTTTTCATTTCTATAATAGAATTTTTATACTTTTGCTGCTACAAATTCAATTTATATGGCATTAATACATTCGTTTGAAAAAAGTGGAAATATACTTTTCAAATACAGAGGACAAATTCCTTTAATATTATTTATTATTGCTTTGCCTGTAATATATTTCACTAACTACACAATAATATCAGACTCACTTAACTCGATTATAACAATTGTTGCTATTTCATTAAGTTTTTTGGGATTTCTTATCAGGGCAACTTCAATTGGAACAACACCAGAAGGAACATCAGGAAGAAACACAAAAAACCAGGTTGCGGAATCGCTTAACGAAACAGGAATTTATTCAACCGTACGTCACCCCTTATATTTAGGAAATTTCTTTATGTGGATAGGAATCGTTCTTTTTACTTACAATATTTATTTTATTATAATTGTATCTCTTGCATTTTGGTTGTATTACGAAAGAATTATGTTTGCTGAAGAACGCTTTCTGGAAAAAAAATTCGGACAAAAATATCTTGAATGGTCATTGACAGTTCCGGCATTTATTCCATCATTTAAAAATTACAAAAAAAACACAACTCCTTTTTCTTTTATAAGTGTTTTAAGACGCGAATATTCCGGATTTTTAGCAACAACCCTATGTTTTACTTTTATCGATCATTTTAGATTTTTTCTGTTGACACAGGAAATAAAATGGGACAGAGCATCAACATATATTCTTGCAATAGCAATAATTATCACTTTAACGTTACGAACAATAAAACATAGTACTAAGCTATTAAACGAAGAAGGAAGATCGTAGAAATTTCATCAATTATATTATTTCTCATGAATTATTAAAGTTTAATTCTCATATGCTCTGCATTGTATTAAAAAAAATCCTGTTTGATACCTCAATAAATCTGCTGAAAAGCATCTCATTTTAACTAAATTGTGATAAAATATTACTTATTCGAAAATATTTTTATATATTTGTTAGCACAATCAAAATAAAAGTTTATATTTGCAGCTCAAATAAATAAAAAAAATTATGAATAACGGAACAGTAAAATTTTTCAATAATTCTAAAGGATTTGGATTCATCACTCCAGATGAAGGAGATAAAGATGTATTTGTACATGTTAATAGTCTAATTGATGAAATTAAAGAAGGTGACAAAGTAAGCTACGATGTAGAAGAAGGTCCAAAAGGAATGAACGCAGTAAATGTTAAAGTAATCTAATCCATTACTTTAAACATATTTGTGTAGAAAAGCCTGTCATAATTGATAGGCTTTTTTATTTGTGACAATAATTAAAAACGTGCATAGTCGAATAGCCCTCCCCATCAGTAAACACTGAAAGGGAAAATCTCTCACACTACTACCTTTCGGCAAGCTCAGGATAAACCAAGCAGGTCTCGTATACAGCGGTTCGTTAAAATAGGAGAAACTTTGCAATAATGGTCAAACATGGAAGTGTATCCACGCTTTACCAATCTGATTAATGTGATTGTTGTACCCAATATTGGACTTTGTGCCACTTTCCAGCCACCCATACAAGTTCTGCTGAAAGGCAACCAAATTGTGATAAAATATTATTTATTCGAAGTGTTTTTATATATTTGTTAGCAGCAAGCATAAACTCAAGACAAATAAAACAATATATGCCAAATAGCAATGACATAATTATTCGAGAGATTAAGACAGAAGAAGTTAATATTCTTGAAGACATGCTTTATGAATCAATTTATCAACTGGATGAAACAAATCCTATTCCTCGTGAAGTAATAAATGTTCCAAAAGTTCGAGTTTATATTGAAAATTTTGGACAAAAAAAAGACGATTTTTGTTTTGTTGCAGATTTGAATGGTCAAATAATCGGAGCAGTTTGGATAAGGATATTAGCCGATGAAATAAAAGGTTATGGAAACGTTGACGACAAAACTCCAGAATTTGCCATTTCTTTATTTAAAGAATATCGAAAACAAGGAATTGGAACACTTCTAATGAAAAAGATGATTTCGTATTTAGAAGAAAATGGATATAAGCAAACGTCTTTGAGTGTTCAAAAAGAGAATTATGCTGTAAGAATGTATAAAAGTCTTGGTTTCGAAATAATTGATGAAAACAAGGAAGATTATATAATGTTGTTGAAATTAAGAGATGAAGAAAAATCAATCAGGTTAAGTACAAATTTAATGTGAAGCATGTGCCTTAACAAACACACATAAAAAAATAATAAAATGTGCTTTTACTATTAAAATTAAGATTAGCCCCAATCCATGCAGAGATAAATTATCTATTATTATTGACACCAAAAATTCAGGACAATATTATTTTGAAATTTTAAATATTAATTGTGAAAAGTATAAGAAAGGTATTTATTTGTGTGAAATCAAGAGATTTTATCCAGTCGACTCATAACCTCATCAAGCACCTCCCCTGCTTTTCCCTGCAAAAAAATGTCAGTTATCTGAGAAGTATATTTTGATTCGTTTGGATTGATCTCAATTATTTTAGCTCCATTTTGTTTTGCAATAAATGGCATCTGGCTTGCAGGCACAACCTCACCTGTCGATCCAATCACAATAAAAACATCAGAATTTTGGGCTGCTTCAATTGATTTTTGATATGCTATTTGTGGTATTCCCTCACCAAAGAAAATAAAATCAGGTTTTAGTAAATGACCACATTCTTTACATTTTGGAGGCAACTTTTTAAAAATTTCATCTTTAACTGTATATTTTTTCCCACATGAAGTGCAAACTAAAGTTTTTGAATTGCCATGAAATTCATGTACAACTTCACTTCCTGCTTCCTGATGAAGATTGTCGATATTTTGAGTAATAACAGCACTCAGATAATTTTGTTTTTCCATTTCGGCAAGGACTTCATGAGCACGATTAAACTTTGCAGTTCCAAAAAAATCATAAAATATTTCTTTTATCACCGACCACGATTCTTTGGGATTGTTATAAAAATAATTCAAATCAAGGACAATGGGATCATATTTATTCCATAAACCGCCATCGCCACGAAATGGTGGAATACCACTTTCGACTGATATGCCTGCTCCGGTAAATGCTGTAGTTCGTTTTGATTTTTTTATAATCTCAACAACTTCTTTTATTTTATTTTCCAATTTATTTTATTTTGTTATATATTGATTTCTGTCGTTTCAAAGATAAAAATTTTTTTGATTATCTTTTTTGTACAAAATAATACCAATTGAATTTTCGAATTTCTAAATTGCTGATAAATATTTTGAAATATTTTTTTCTTTGTCAAGGCAAATATTCTTTGCATCCGTATGGACGGAAATAATATTTAACGCAGAGAAAGGAAAAAAGAAACGAAATATATCG
>Ga0222636_1001102_pt1 | contig 11346 bp, 10 predicted proteins | sample AntAcemetagen141_FD_179811 | JGI IMG/M metagenome (GOLD analysis project Ga0222636, IMG submission 179811) | Saline water microbial communities from Ace Lake, Antarctica - #141 | ecosystem: Environmental > Aquatic > Non-marine Saline and Alkaline > Saline | place: Antarctica: Ace Lake...
TCTTTTAAGCATGAGCATTTCTTTGATTTCCGGAATACTATTGATTTCGTCTTCTTTGAAGTCATCTAAAATGCCGGGTTGCTCTCTTTCCATTTCCAGAAGAATAAGGCGAATCTTATTCCGAATTCTCACATCAAAATCCTTTTTCAATAATTAGTAGGAAGTTTACAAAGAGTTATTGATTATTCGAAAACGATATAATATACACCGTTTATTTTTACTATCGTATATGCCCCGTTTGAACCTTCATAAATGATTATATAATTACCACTAATTGCATCCCAGGTGATTTCTTGAAGATAATTAGGATTTTCAATAATATAATATTCACCGTTTTGCTCTATAATGGTAGCATTAACACCTTCGGTAATAACGGTATAATTACAAATGATTTGTTCCCATGTCTTATCTTCCAGTTCTTCAGGATTAAAGTTTGGTGGAAGTGTGGCAAAGATTGGTAAAGCTAAAAATAAAAAAACTACTAAAGTTAAAACTTTTCTTTTCATTTTTCCCCTCCGAAAAAAGTCGTTCTACTATAGTAGACGACAAAAAAACCTCAGAGGGGACTAAATCTCACTTAACTTATATAATATTAATAAGTTACAAAGGGAGTGAAATTTCAGGTTTTTCTCCCATTTTTATCATTTTTTCTGTTTTTGCAAATTTTCATATTGACGAGAGATTACTTAAAAATTTTTTTATAAACAGAAAAAATATTTTTTAAAAAAATCTCCTTCTACTATAGTCGACGCAAAAAAATGCTTAGAGGGGACTAAATCTATCTTAACTTGTATCAGAATAACGAGTTACAAAGGTAGTGAAAAAAGGGGAAATCTTTGATTAAATCACCTAACTATCAGAAGGTTAACAAGTTAGCTTATTCAGCAATTAAAAAATACGTAGATAATCATGAAGATATACAAGACCTGGTTCAAATAGTAACAATGAAATATCATCTCAATTTGGAAAATATCGATAAAGAGAATGAGTGGGTAAATGCAACTGCAAAAAATGCTGCTATTGATTTTTTAAAAAAAAGGGGAAGAAGTATTGATCAGGTTACACAATGTTTTGATGATATTGAAAATGAAGTAACCAATGTAATTCTTAAACAAAAAGAAGATTCAGGGGAATCTCCGGAAAGTATCTTGGGAGAATATGGAAAAAATTTATCTAAAATCGATCGAGAGCTTTTGGAAATATACTTAGATGAAAGTTTTAAAATTAAGCATATGGCTTGGAGAAGAAAACTAAGTTATCCAGCTCTGAGAAAGAAAATATATCGCTTAAAAAAGGATATCCGGGCAGAATACTTTAAACAGCAGGGAATGGTTGGCTCAAAAAAAATAGTGGGAGCAAATTTACATCAAAATCTAATAAATTTTATCAAGAAATTCAAGCAATCTATTGAGGAAAATTCTCTCGAAAAAATGAAATTGTATTTAAGAGAGTGTGAGATTCCTATTCAAATTCCGAAAATTGAAATACAACAGGTTGTTGATTATGATATCTATTTGATTGGAGAACATAAATTTAAGCTGTATGTTAATAGTTACAGCCCACAAAACGAATTCAGTTCTTTTATTACAGTTTTCGAAGTATATAATAATAATGCCATAAAAATCTTGGAATTTCCAAAACAACCTTCTAAAATAGTTGCTTTAAAAGAAAATTCAATTCCCCAAGATGTTTTAGAAAAACTACAAAAAAGTGCTCAAGGAGACTATGATCTATCAGAGGAAGAACTGGAAAAATTGATAAAATCCAGCGGAATTGATTTGAAGATGATGCCAGCCAAGCCAGAAATCTAATAAATAAATATAGTTGATTTTCGGAATGGATTAATATATTTGTTGAACAAATCTGAGCACGGGCGACTCAATGTTAACTTATTAGAATTTATAAAATTACGAAAACTCAAAAAACATTTGACATATAGTAAGAAAGAAAATTTTTTGTCAACTCGTTAAGAAATGTTCATTTTAAAAGCATAAAAGCGTCTATTTTGGAGAGTAAATTTGGAGAGATTTTTACTTTCCAAAATAATGTGCCGACATGGCTCAACGGTAGAGCACTCGACTTGTAATCGAGCGGTTGTGGGTTCGATTCCTACTGTCGGCACCATGTAGGAGGGGTTCCCGAGTGGTCAAAGGGAACAGACTGTAAATCTGTCGGCGGACGCCTTCGGAGGTTCAAATCCTCCCCCCTCCACCAGATGTTTTGCGGGAGTAGCTCATTTGGTAGAGCATTAGCCTTCCAAGCTAAGGGTAGCGGGTTCGAGCCCCGTCTCCCGCTCCATTTCTGCTCATGTAGCTCAGTCGGTAGAGCACATCCTTGGTAAGGATGAGGTCACCGGTTCAAGTCCGGTCATGAGCCCCAGCTAAAAAAGGGAAAAATAATTAATAAGCCGAGGAGGAAAAGATGGCTAAAGAGAAATTTGTAAGAACAAAGCCTCATGTTAATGTTGGCACCATTGGTCATGTTGACCATGGCAAGACCACCTTAACGGCTGCTATCACTTTATTTTTAAGTAAAACGGGTTCAGCAGAATTTGCGTCATTCGATAGTATCGATAATGCTCCGGAAGAAAAGGAGCGCGGCATAACTATTGCCACAGCCCATGTCGAGTATGAGACAGAGAACCGTCATTATGCTCATGTGGATTGTCCCGGTCATGCTGATTATGTAAAGAACATGATCACCGGAGCAGCTCAGATGGATGGAGCTATCCTGGTTGTGAGTGCAGCAGATGGTCCCATGCCACAAACCAGAGAGCATATACTTCTTGCTCGCCAGGTGGGAGTTCCTGCTATGGTTGTATTTATGAACAAAGCAGATATGGTGGATGATCCTGAGCTTCTGGAACTGGTAGAGCTGGAAGTTCGTGAGCTTCTGGACGAATATGAATTTCCCGGAGATGAGATTCCCATTATCATTGGTTCAGCTCTCAAAGCATTGAATGGAGATCCTGAAGGAGAGAAACAAATAGTAGAACTTCTGGCAGCAGTAGATTCTTATATTCCACTTCCTGAGAGAGATATAGAGAAACCATTTCTGATGCCGGTTGAAGATGTATTTTCGATCTCAGGCAGAGGAACAGTAGCTACAGGCAGAATTGAACGTGGTGTTATCAAAGTGGGAGAGAAAGTAGAAAGAGTTGGCATCAAGGAGACCAAAGAGACCACCTGTACAGGTGTGGAAATGTTCCGTAAGATCCTTGATCGTGGAGAAGCAGGCGACAATGTAGGCATCCTTCTGCGTGGAATAGCCAAGGATGAAGTGGAAAGAGGAATGGTTCTTGCCAAGCCGAAATCTATTACACCTCACACCAAATTCGGTGGTGAAACTTATATTCTCACCAAAGATGAAGGTGGACGCCACAAGCCGTTTTTCACAGGTTACAGACCTCAGTTCTATTTCCGTACAACCGATGTAACCGGAAGTTTGACTTTACCTGAAGGAGTAGAAATGGTAATGCCTGGTGATAACGTGAAAATCACAGCAGAACTTATCACTCCGATAGCCATGGAAAAAGGTCTTCGTTACGCTATCCGTGAAGGTGGAAGAACAATCGGTGCCGGCGTTGTAAGCGAAATCTTTGAATAGAATGAAATTCTAAACGGAAAAAATAATGAGAGAAATAATAACATTAGCCTGTGAAGAATGTAAAAGCAGAAATTATACTACTACTAAAAACAGAAGAGTTCATCCTGAGAGAGTTACTTTTAAAAAATTCTGTCCTAAATGTAAAAAACACACGTCTCATAAACAGACGAGATAGATTTTGTAGGTTAGTAGCTCAATTGGTAGAGCACCGGTCTCCAAAACCGGGGGTTGCGGGTTCAAGTCCTGCCTGACCTGCCATTATTTCTTATGAAAGAGAGAAAATATGTTTAAAAAAATATTTGTTTTTTTCAAGAGTGTAAGGCAAGAAATGTCTTATGTCAGTTGGCCCACAAAAGCAGACTTAAAAGAGGGAACAACTGTGGTTATCATCATGTCTTCGATCGTAGCAATATTTCTATTTTTAGTGGATGCTGCTTTTAACGTTTTAATCAGGACTCTGCTGCTTAAAGGTTAAGATATGAAATGGTATGTAGTTCACACGTATGCTCAGCATGAATTCAAAGTAAAAGAAGCAATTTCCAGGGGTGTACAAGGAACTGATCTCGAAAAAAATATCGGTAAAATTCTTATTCCTACCCAGAAAACATTTCATATTCGGGAAGGGAAAAGAGTGGAGCGGGAAAAAAAACTTTTCAATAGTTATGTGATTATTGAAGCAGATTTAATTCCAGAAGTTTATTCCTTGATAAGAGGATTGCCTGGAGTCACGAATTTTTTAGGAACAGGTAAAAAAGCTCTTTCCTTATCTGAGGGTGAAGTAAATAGATTACTGGGAATTACCGAACGTCATAAAACTGCTCAGAAAGATTACGAATTTATTCCCGGTGATATGGTAAAAATTACAGCCGGACCCTTTAGTGATTTTGAAGGCGTAATCGCTAAACTCAGTGAAGATAAGCAGAAATTGACTATTAATGTAACTGTTTTTGGCAGGATAACACCTGTGGAAGTAAAATCGGATCAAGTAGAAACAATGTAGTATAGAGGAAAAAAATGGCAAAACCCAAAGATGTCGAACATGTTATAAAATTACAATTACCTGCTGGTCAGGCAACACCGGCTCCACCAGTTGGTCCTGCCTTAGGACAAGCAGGAATTAATATTGGTGAATTTTGTAAAGCGTTTAATGATAAAACAAAAGATTCTCCGGGAATGATCTTTCCGGTTGTTATTTATGTTAAGAAAAATAAATCTTATACATTTGAAATAAAAACTCCACCTGCTGCAATTTTAATTAAAAAAGAGGCAGGTTTAGCAAAAGGTTCAGGTGAACCAAACTGCGAAAAAGTCGGCAAAATATCCAAAAAGTCAATCAGGAAAATTGCTGAAATAAAAATGAGCGATTTAAATGCTTACTCAATAGAAGCTGCTATGCGTATGATCGAAGGTACTGCAAGAAATATGGGAGTAGAAGTAGAAGACTAATCGATTTTTTTAATTTGATTATTTCTATTAAACAAGGGACTTCCATATCTAAAGCAGGAGAAATATAAAAGGAGTATAAATGGGTAGCAAAAGGTACAGAGAAGCTCATGAGATGGTTAACAAAGAGAAGAGATACGAGCTTGACGAGGCAATTGAACTTCTGAAAAAATTTCCAACTACAAAGTTTGATGAAACTGTTGAAGTTCATATGAATCTCGGGGTTGACCCTCGAAAAGCTGAACAACAAATCAGAAATTCTTTAGTTCTACCTCATGGAAGCGGAAAGAAAGTAAGAGTTCTTGTTTTCGCTGAAGGTGATAAAGCAGATGAAGCTAAAGAAGCAGGAGCTGACTACGTTGGAGTTGATGACTATGTAGAAAAGATCAAATCCGGCTGGCTTGATTTTGATGTTGTGGTAACTACTCCCAACCTAATGGGAAAAATTGGCAGGTTGGGAAGAATCCTGGGACCGCGAGGTCTGATGCCAAATCCCAAAGTTGGAACAGTTACAATGGACATTAAAAAAGCAGTTAGCGAATCGAAAGGTGGGAAAATAACCTACCGCGTGGACAAATTTGCCAATTTGCATATTATTGGCGGGAAACTGAGCTTTGAAAGTAAAAAGCTCAAAGAGAATATTTTAACCATCATAAGTGCAATACTTCGCGAAAGACCTGCTGCTTTGAAGGGTATCTTTATCAAAAGTATTGCCCTAACTTCAACAATGGGTCCTGGCATAAAACTGGATATTCCAAGTGTTACCTTAGAAGCGAAGAAGTAGGAGTGAAATATGGTTCAGGCATATAAAATTGATGAAGTAAAAAAAATCAGAGAGAGATTGGATAACGCCAAGGCGATTGTTCTGGTAGATTATAAAGGTGTAAATATTGAAGAGGTGGATGAGCTGCGTAACAGGATGCGTAATGCTAAAGTAGATTATTTCGTTTCTAAAAACACTTTTATCAAAATTGCTCTAAATGAACTGGGAATTTCAGATCTGGATAATCATCTTGTGGGTCCCACGGCAATTGCTGTTGCCCTTAACGATGAAGTCGCTCCTGCCCGGGAATTGATAAAATTTAAAGAAGACATTACGAAAGATAAGGATTTCCCAAGTTTTAAAGTAGGTTTGATTTCCGGAGAATTCATGACTGCTGAGCAGTTGGAAAAACTGGCGAAACTTCCTGCCAAAGAAGTTCTTCTTTCCATGGTTCTTCAGGGATTCAATGCTCCGATTGTCGGATTTGTAGGAGTACTGCAAGGAATTTTAAGAAAATTTGTTTTTGCTGTTGATGAAATTACAAAACAGAAAGCCGAAAAAAAATAAAAAATATATATCTGATGGAGGATAAGATGGCTGATAAAAAACAACAGGTTATTGATATTATCAAAGAAATGAGCGTGATTGAACTTTCCGAACTTGTGAAAGAACTTGAAGAACTTTTTGGTGTAACTGCTGCTGCTCCGGTTGCTGCTGTTGCTGCTGCTCCTGCTGTTGCTGAAGCTGCTGAAGAAAAAACTGAATTTGATGTAATTCTTACAGGTGCAGGTGATAAGAAAATTCAGGCGATCAAAGTTGTACGTGCAATTACAAAATTAGGTCTCAAAGAAGCTAAAGAATTAGTTGATAATGCTCCCAGACCAGTAGTTGAAGGAGTATCAAAAGAGGAAGCAGAATCAGTTAAAGCTCAGATCGAAGAATCAGGTGCTAGCGTAGAAATCAAATAATGATTTTTGTTATCAGGCGGAAGTGGGAAAATATGCTCACTTCCGTTCTATCTATTTTTTTTTACAACCCTTGCGAAGAATTTCGCTTTTTGTGTAAAAGGAGTTAAGACTTTTGAAAGAATTTAAAAGTTATTCTCGAATAAGAAAAAAAGCCGAAAAAGCCGGTCTTCCAACTGTGCAGGTTCCCAATCTTTTGCAGATGCAGATATCTTCTTATCATCATTTTTTGCAAAAAGATGCACATCCTCAAAAAAGAGAAAATATTGGACTTCAGGCAATACTTACATCGATTTATCCTCTGGAAGACTCAAAAGGCATTTATCATCTCGATTATATCGATTACGTGGTCTTGAAAGAAAAATATAATACGGATGAATGCATCGAACGGAACCTTTCTTATCAGGCACCGATTAAAGCAAGAATGAGATTGGTAATCTATGATGAAGAACTTCTGAAAGAGACAGGTGAACGAAGAGTTAAAAATACGATTGAACAAGACGTTTTTCTGGGTGAAATTCCCTTGATTACAGAGGACGGAACATTTGTGATAAATGGAGCTGAACGTGTTATTATCAGTCAGCTACATAAATCTCCAGGAGTATTTTTCACGGAAACGAAACATGCCAGCGGAAAAATATTATATTCTTCTAAAGTGATTCCCTATAATGGTTCTTGGCTGGAATTTAAGATGGATATCAATGATGCCATGTTTATTTTGATTGATAAACGCAGAAAACTTCCGGTAACGGTTATGTTGCGTGCTGTTGGCTTATCTACTAACGAAGATTTGCGAAATCATTTTTATGAAGAAGAAGAAATTCCTGTGAAAGCTGCGAAAGGAAGATTTTTTTTCAAAGATGTATTTGATGAAGAAACCGGTGAAATTGTCTGTGATGCAGCTTCAGAAATTGATGATGAGATTTTGGAACAACTTAAAGAATCCGGTCTGAAAAAAGTGTCTGTAATCACTCAAAAGCACGAAATAACTCGAAAAATAATTGAAAATACAATTGCTAAAGATTTGACGACCAACCAGGAAGAAGCAGTAAAAAAAATATACAACCTGATCAGACCCGGTGAAGAACCAACATATGAAGTAGCACTTGAGCTTTTCAATCGCATGTTTTTCAATGAAAGGCGCTATAATCTCGGAGAGGTCGGACGTTATAAGATTAATTTCAGATTAAATTTGGATATTGATCCATCTACCCATATTCTTACAAAACAGGATTTGGTAGCAATTGTGGAAACTTTAATCGCAGTCCATAAAGATGAAGATGTGGTTGATGATATCGATCATCTGGCCAACAGAAGAGTGAGAACTGTGGGTGAACTTATGCAGGAACAATATAATATTGGATTATCTCGCGTTGCCAGAACTGTGGTGGAAAGAATGTCGATCGCTAACTCGGATGAAGTTACAATTCACGACCTGATCAACAGCAATGCCTTGATCGCTGTGGTGCAATCGTTTTTCCTCACAGGTCAGCTTTCTCAATTTATGGAACAGACCAATCCGCTTACTGCTATCACTCATAAGAGAAAACTTTCTGCTCTTGGTCCTGGTGGATTAACAAGGGAGCGAGCAGGATTTGAAGTTCGAGACGTTCATTATTCTCATTACGGCAGGATCTGTCCTGTGGAAACTCCTGAAGGACCAAACATCGGTTTGCAATCTTCTCCTGCTATGTATGCCAGAGTAAATAAATTCGGTTTTTTGGAAACACCTTATATCAAGATTGAGAACGGTGTAATCACTAAAAATGTGAAATATCTGGATGCAAACGAGGAAGAAGACTGCATAATTGCTCAGGCAAATATCAATTATGATGAAAATCTTAAGATAACTGATAAACTTGTTTTTGCGCGCCATCAAGGTGAATTCCTTCAATATAAACCCGAAGAAGTGCAATATATGGATGTTTCACCACAACAGATAGTTTCTGCTTCTGCTGCACTTATTCCATTTTTAGAACATGATGACGCAAACCGTGCTTTGATGGGTTCAAATATGCAACGTCAAGCTGTTCCGCTTATCAGTCCTGAAGTTCCGCTGATTGGAACTGGTATGGAAAAAACCATTGCAGAAGATAGCGGCGTTGTTGCTATTGCTCCTTATGATGGAAAAGTCACAAAAATAACCAGCACTTATATTGATATTGAAAGAGAGAATCCGGATGACAGCATTCTTGATATTGGAACTCAAAGTCGTATTTATTTGAAAAAGTTCGCACGCTCAAACCAAGATACCAGCATGAATCAGCGACCAACTGTGAAGAAAGGGGATATTGTTAAGAAAGGTGATATTATCTCTGATGGACCTGCTGTTGATAATGGCAGATTAGCTCTTGGACGAAACATGGTAGTTGCCTTTATGCCTTGGTACGGCTACAATTATGAAGATGCAATTATTTTAAGCGAAAACGTTGCTCGCGAGGACATGCTTACTTCTGTTTATATTGAAGAACATGAAGTTCTGGTTCGAAATATGAAGAATGGAAAGGAAGAACTGGCATATGATATTCCCAATGTTCCTACCAAATCTTTGAGGAATCTGGATAAAACCGGAATCATCAGAGTAGGTTCGGTTGTAAAATCTGCAGATATCATCGTTGGCAAGATCACTCCTAAAAATATAGATATTGATCCTTCTCCGGAAGAGAATCTGATGCGTGCACTTTTTGGAGATAGAGCGGGTGATTTCACTAATAGTTCTCTCAAGGCAAAACCCGGAATGGAGGGTGTTGTTATTGATGTAAAAGTTTTCTCCCGATTAGAAGGGATTGATGAATTTGCTGAAACAGAAAGAAGAGAGGAAACTCTCACTATTTTAAAACAAGAACGCTCTGAAAGGCAGAAGAAAATTGATGAATACCTCATAAGACATCTAACAGGAGCTCTTTTAGATGAAGTTGCCAAAAATATTGTCGATTCAAAAACTAATATGTTTTACATCCCAACTGGGAAAAAGATCAACAAAAATAATATTAAGAAAATTAATTTCAACAGACTGAATTTAGATTATGATTTAGTAGAAAACAATGAGAAAAATCGAACAATTTATAATGATATCATTCTAAAAGTAAATAAAGCTGAAGAAGAAAATAAGAATATTTTCAAAAAAGTTCAGGAACGCCTGAAGCACGGTGATGAACTTCCGTATGGCGTTCGCAAAATGGTGAAAGTCTATATTGCTAAGAAACGTAAAATTGCTGTTGGTGACAAAATGGCTGGTCGTCATGGTAACAAAGGTGTTATTTCCAGAATCAGCCCTATCGAAGATATGCCCTTTATGGAAAATGGAGAAACTGTAGATATCATCTTGAATCCATTGGGTGTTCCCTCCAGGATGAATATCGGACAGATAATGGAAACACATCTTGGGTTGGCAGCAAAAATCTTAGGGTATCATATTGAGACACCTGTTTTTGATGGAGCTACCCTAAAAGATATTCAATCCGAAATGAAAAGAGCTAAGTTAACTTCGAATGGAAAACAGGTTCTTTTTGATGGGAAAACCGGTGAATCTTTCAAAGAAAAAGTTACAGTCGGCATTATGTATATGCTCAAATTGAATCATTTGATTGCAGATAAAATGCATTCACGCTCAACAGGACCTTACTCACTTATTACGCAGCAACCTTTAGGCGGAAAAGCTCAGCATGGAGGACAAAGGTTAGGAGAAATGGAGGTTTGGGCTTTAGAAGCGTATGGTGTTTCCCGCCTGCTCGAGGAAATGTTAACCATCAAATCTGATGATGTGGAAGGGCGAACAAATGCATTTAAAGCTATTACCAGTGGGCAGAATCTGCCAAAACCAGGTATTCCTGAATCATTTAATGTGCTGGTTAGTGAATTAAAATCTCTTTGCTTTGATATAGAATTCATTGCAAATAAGGAATCTTAAGAACTTCTTTATTTTAAGAAGTTTACGGAGGTAAGTTCGTGATAAGAGAAATCAAGAGAAATAAAAAGATTGAAAACTACGATAAACTAAAGATAAAAATTGCTTCTCCAGATTCTATCAGAGAATGGTCTTATGGAGAAGTAACAAAACCGGATACTCTAAATTATCGAACCCTGAAACCGGAAAAGGGTGGTCTTTTCTGCGAAAGAATTTTCGGACCTGAAAAAGATTATGAATGCAGTTGCGGAAAGTACAAAAAGAAACGCTTCCAAAATACGGTTTGTGACCGCTGCGGTGTGGAAATCACTTCTTCACGCGTGCGTCGTTCCCGAATGGGTCATATAGAACTTTCCGTTCCTGTTAGCCACATCTGGTTTGTGAAAAGCCTGCCGAGTGTAGTTGGCACAATTCTGGATATGCCTATTAGAAAATTGGAACGAGTTTTATATTATGAATCATACATAGTTTTAAATCCCGGAGATAGTGATTACGAAAAGAAAGACCTGATTGACGTTGATGAATACTATGAAATCCGGGACAGAGTAGGCGCTGATTTTGTTGCTTTGATGGGAGCGGAAGCAATCAGAATTCTGCTCGAAGAATTGAATTTGGAAGATGAAGCAATGAACCTTCGTACTATCATAAAAATGGAAACTTCA
>Ga0222636_1001109_pt1 | contig 11268 bp, 9 predicted proteins | sample AntAcemetagen141_FD_179811 | JGI IMG/M metagenome (GOLD analysis project Ga0222636, IMG submission 179811) | Saline water microbial communities from Ace Lake, Antarctica - #141 | ecosystem: Environmental > Aquatic > Non-marine Saline and Alkaline > Saline | place: Antarctica: Ace Lake | collected...
CATCTTTGTCCCGGTTCACTCTCTTCTCCTTTTTGTCTGGCTCCCAAACTGAGATGCTCTACTTTTTCCATGGTCCTCATTAAATAATACTATTGAAACATTCTGTAAATGAAAAATGGATGTCATCGCGCATTTTTCAATCCTGGCCATTATTTCCTTAAAAAAACCCCTGAGGGACAAATCGCCATTTTTCCCGGCGAGCTTGTTCCTATTTGACGATATATTTGCCGCTATTCGCAAATTCAGGACTCTTGATCTGGTCTGAAGGGATCTGGGCGGGGAATCCCCAGATAAATGTTATTATTTCATTAGGTTGAGTTCTTTTTTCGTAACTTCTCAATAAGTTCGGGCGAATCAACTGGATTCCCGCTTTCGCGGAATGACTAAATGAGCTAAGTGCCCGTCATGCCCGCGAAAGCGGGAATCCAGAAATGTGGAATACCAAAGCACTTACCCGAACTTATTGAGAAGTTACCTTTTTTCCGGTTGCAAGAAAAAACTTGCTTTAGGGAAGAAGAAAGAATAAATTCCCATTCTGTCGCTGAAAATCTTCCGCTTACCACGGTGGGGACCCTCCAGTGGACCCCATCAAGGGTGGGGATTTTGAAGTGGCCATCCGGGCGAAATGTCGAACTTTACGAGTCCCCCGGCAAAGCCGGGGGTTTACCCAGGATCAATTACTGATTAGAAGTGCCTTATATCAAACGTTGGAGGCTCTAAATGATCAAAAAAAGAGAACTCTTTTTCTTTCGTTTTCAAAGATATCATTTCAAATAGTTGCCGATCTGCCTCTTTTTCGTTGAGTAAAGTTTTCAATATCGTGGAATAAGTACGATAGAATGTGGGGGGACAACCTCCTAATTTGATAATCCCTTTGCTTTCTTGAGCATCTTCATTGTTTTCAATCGCACAATCTCCATAGAGCAATGTGACGTTACGATTACCAGTAACTTTTCTTTCTTTGCCAGCAATAATTTCCGCATCGTCAAGTAATATACCCTGGTTATCCTGGCAAAAGATAAGTAACGCAACCATAATGTTGCCAAAGCATCCAGAACATATGGACTTGCCTGGGTCTGGAAAACAAATCCCTTTAATTCCCCCTCTTTGAAAGATCTCTTGAAAAAGGTCATTTTGTTCATACCTGTCTTGCACCCTGATTTTTTCTATTTTCTCCCCTCTTATGTTCACTTCGCACAAGGGAGCACTTCGGGATTTCAACATAGAAAACTCTTTCATATGCGCCACATCGTTAGGATCGACACCGAGAACCAAAGATCCTGCAATATCGCAATTAAGACGATCTTTACTAGCGATGATCAGATCCGAACGTCTGGGAACTCCTGAATCGATCCATGGACCATTTATTAATGCATAGATGCCGTCAATTAGGTTTAAATCTACGGGTATGACGGTATTATATAAAGCGATACTCCTTTCAAGATCCCGCTTATGGCATTCTCTTTTTGATTTTTTGCTCAGACATCCCTTAAGATTTTTCATACAGAGTGATACCTTTGTCTGAAAATGGTTTTTCAAAACAGCTACGTTGATGACAAAATCAGCATCAAAGACGGCATCTGACAATTCGAAATCAAACCCTTTGATGGATATTTTTCTAAATGGACCCCTGTTTAAATCAATAAGTTTAACTCCATATTTTTTTGAAAGCCGGTCTATGCCTGCATAAGCAAAGGCCGTCATGGTATTGCTCATGGCCGTGACAATGCTCCCCTCTCCAATTGAGATATCCCGAACCCCTTCTTCCATCAATATCTGAATTAACAATTCAATGAAGCGGGATGTGGTCACAACGCCGAAAGGAGGAATATTCCTATTCCTGCCGACACATACATTTGGTTTGATTAAAACAAAAAAATGTTTTCGTAACCGATCAAAGCCTCCACAAAAATCGATGGCCTGCCTTAATGCATCAGGGCTATCGTCAAATCGATTTATGGAGACCTCATCAGATTCTCCCATTCTAACCTCTCCAAGGTGGGGTTAGGAATTCAATCACTGATGTTGAAGGAATATAATAAGGAATATAATATGGTATGAGTTAGATTTTTCCGATGACAATATCAGATTCGTGTATCAGTTTTACAATATCTTGCATGGGCAATATTTCGAACTGAGGCGGAACCATCTCTTTTCCGAATCCCAGTAATTGCAACCACATCTCCGAAACAAAGAGGGATACTCCGGCATCCGTTGCCCGCTCATACATTGGCTTTGATCCAGCCGTAATCTCCCTAAGATTTTTCCTGATAGTCCTGGCATAATCTTCCAGAGGAGTGGCTAAGGTCAACTTTCCCTCTATCAGAATAGGAATCGCCGCCTCTGTCAGGATCACAGAAACTTCACACTCTGATTCCATCGATTCTGTGGCTACCATTATCGTAGTCAAGATGTTGTTGATGTTTCCATCGGATACAAAGAAAAGAAGTTTTCGAGTCATATGAATTTCCTTTTCCTGCAAGCTGTGACAATTGATTGGCCCGAATGTTTTGGTCTCTCAATTCCAGGGCCATGGCGCGCGTGAGACCCAAAATCGCGTGTTTGGTCGCACAATAGGTGCCCAAGAGCAGAAACCCGAGCAGGGCCGCCACAAAAGCCATGTTGACGCTATTGCCCTTGCCCTGAGAGAGCCTCTGGCGCACGGCATGTTTCGACGGCAAAAAGGAGGCTCATCGCGGATTAGCGTGAAAAAAGCCGCATTCAGGATCCTGGTCTGTAGTTCCTTTTGGCTTTGCAAGCAATCTGGATTTCCGTGTTGTATTTTTCAGAAAAGCGGCATCTTATCAGTACAAATTTTCATTTGTGCCACATATTATCGTGGTTTCGATGACATTTTGTGACATAGCCATCCTTTAAGTAGTTGTCATAAAAATCAGTGTCCAAATGATGGATCTGCGCATGTAGATTTGAATGAAATGTAGAAAAATGGACCGGAAATCTTCCATATTTTTCATAAAGATAGTTCAACACGGACTTTACGGCTTTTAGGCACCAGTCAGAAGGGCCTGCCTGCAGGATCGGACGTATTTTGGGTTCAATTCGGCGCGAATAAGGAAGTTGGACTATGGCCTTCTTTTTTTGTTCCAAAACCCGATCTACCAGAACGTCTACCGATTTATTCCACGCACAGGGCAGACCGAAGCCTTCCAGCACTTTAGGGATTCCGATGTAATTTCTTTTGCCGTTTATCGTTTTGTATCCGAAACGAAGCCCTTTGGCCAAAGGCCTGAAGCCGCCAAAAACCAGATCTTCGCAAAATCCTCCAAATACCCAACAGCCAAGACCCATCGCTTCTGCTGCCAGGCGAAGGTTCTGGACCAACATTCCATGCTGGTAATCTGCCATGTGCAGCATTGCTTCTTCGTAGGTGTGCTGTGTTATCGGCAATTCCAGCATACCTGGCTTGGCCCATTCTTCCAAACCGCATGGTTTACCTGTTTCGTCATCTGTTATGAGCCATTGCATATGTTCAAAAACGGAAAAATAGAGATTGACCATTCCTTTGGCTATATCCACCACAGGAATGAACCATGTGGAACCTGGCCTGTTTAGGTTGTATTGCCAAATGCCCATGGGACGTCCGGGAGATATGGTCCAATCGATATCCAGGCGGCTTTTACTGAGCTGAATCACGCCTTGTCGGAACCATTCAAGAATCTTTGGGTAATCTTTTTCAGACTCAATTTCAATGACCTTTGAACGATGATGCGTTGGACGGTACAAAAAAATGCCGTCATCGTTTGTAAAGATGAGATCCACGCACCAGTCATTCGCAGCGGAAGGGATCGTCCTGCCTCCAAAACCCATCAGCGTGCCGAGGTTGTTTGTGCCCGCAATGTCTCCTGTAATCGTACCGTTGGGCCCACACGCGGCCCAGCAAAGTAATGCTGTTTCAAGCTCACTGAGCGGTTCCGGATTTTTTTTGGAAGAGAAATTTAGCGGCCCGTTTCGACTGTCTAATTTGCGACCTGTGACGCCATGGGTATCAGGCTGGCCCGATTCAAGCGAGTATCCTTTCCCAACGCGACGGGAACGCACGGATGATAGAAGTTGGAATAATGTAGGGGTACGCTCAAATGCAGACTTCAGCCGCTGAATGTCTTTGCTCTCCATTGACAAATTAACCTCCAGATATCAGGGGGAGTTGTCTGATGTTGATTTCGCCGATTGAGTTTCATCGCCAAAAAAATACTGCCCTCAGCTATTTGCCTGGTAATCCAAGGCGTTCAGCAAAGTCGGCAAATCCGGCTTCCATGAGTTTATGGGGTGATCTCAAAGGAATAAATACTATATCCCTATCACCGATAAAGTCTTGCAGCTTAGTAGAGAAATCTTCTATATCTCTGGATTGTGATAGTTTCTCGAGTACATCGCCGGAATAAAATAGCCTCATATTTGGAATCTTCGGAGCCTTTCCTTCAGTGACCTCCCAGCCTCCGGTTGTCTTTAGTGCGCATGCCACATAAATTCTTTCATAATATTGCTCTAACAGAACGCCTTCATGCAGATCCTGCGAGGCTTCTAAACCAAGAGGCGTAGTCCAGATCCGCTCTAACATACTCTTTAGATCACTGTCATTGTCAATTGTAGAACCATTCATCTTTACACTCCTTTTTTCACGCTTTTTGTTTAACAGGCTCCAAACACCCTTACTCCGGAACCCGAGTTCCCCCTTTAGGTGTGAAGCAAGCCCTCTTTAGTTTGTTCGTTCATCAGTCAAAATAGAATCATAAAGAGTGCTCAGCAGAAAAAAATCAATATAGCCGGTATCCACATGACCTCAGATCATGCAATTTTATGGAAAATAGGTTTTAATTATGTTGTGCGCCCCAATTAGGGTTAGCACTTCACTGGTTCCGTCTTCAATTAGGGACGCTCTTGCATCCCTGTACAGTTTTTCTACAGGGTACTCCTTACTCAAACCGTATCCGCCATAGATTTGTATGGCTTCGTCCGCGTTTCGGTAAGCCGCCCGGGTACAGTAGACCTTTGCTGATACTGCATATTCTATAGGTGCGGGAATAACAGTAAAACAATATTCTACCGCGGCACGGGAAAAAGCTCGTGCCGTCTCTACTCTGACAAACATATCAAAAAGTTTCTTTTGAATGAGCTGGTGCCGGCTTAGCGGTTTACCGCCCTGAACCCGTTCCTTCGCGTATTCAAGCGCCAGTTCAAAAGCCGCTCTTGCCACTCCGGTGAATACAGAAGCCATACCGGAGTTTGCTACACTGAGTACCTGTTGCACCCAAAACTCATAGCGATCCGGCCCGGCAACCATGTATTCATCGGGAATTTCCACATCATCAAAAAACAACTCTCCCTGTGGGAGATCGATCTGCCCTAATTTTTCGAGAATTGGTCCCTTGGACACACCGGGCAAATCAAGTGGAACGACAGCAACACCACCGCCCTTCATGCCTTTTGACTGGTCAACGCCTAAAAAAAGCAAGGTATGTGTTGCGGCAGGACCGCTGGATATCCATGCTGCTTTCTGACCGGATATGATCCACTTGTTTCCATCTTTACGCGCCTTCACATTATGCTTTATTTTTGGGTCCCTGAATGCGGGTAAGCCGGCTATCAAAGAATCTGAACCATGATTAGGTTCCGTCATTCCCCAACAACCAACTATTTTAGCTTCAATATCGTTAACATAGGGTTTAACTAACTCTTCAATCAAACGTTCATTCTTGGGGTCCATCCGCAAACACCAGGATGCGGGATAAACATCCACATCTTGAGCGAGCGCAAGACCTGCGGAACCCCACCCCAATTCTTCCCAGACAATATGGTGCTCTAAAGGCCCCATTCCTAATCCACCAAATTTCTCGGGAATGAAACTCGTGTGAAGTTCTATCTCTCTGTATTGTTTTTTGCACTCCCACCAAAGAGAATCCTCTTTGAGAATCTCATCGGGATCAAGTTTGTCGATCTTCTCACCAGCAGGCCGAAACACTTCCTTTGAAAATTTATGAACACTTTCTTTTAATGCTTCCTGACGCTCTGTAAGCCTGAGATTCAATTCAGTATACATTATATTCCTCCTTCACAGAATTAAAATAAAATACCCAGCACTTTTTACAATCACCATCACACTTAGGGCTCACTCAAAAAATAACATCTTTACATCTCAGTTTCAGGCCATCTTCGGCTGATGCTCAATCCGTGATAGACTCATTGACAATCTGCGCTACATCCAAGACCTTGATTCTATCTTCCAGGCCTTTATCCCTGATCTCATCGTCGAGCATTATCTTACAGTAGGGGCAAGCTGTGGCGAAAGTTTCAGCGGAGGTTTCCAGAAGTTGATCACAACGTATATTGCTGATACGCCTGCCTATATTTTCCTCCACCCACATTCTGCCGCCACCCGCGCCACAGCAGAAGCTAATGCGCCGGCAGCGCTCTGCCTCAACAAGATCGACTCCTGGTATAGACTTCACCAGTTGGCGAGGCGTATCGTAGAGCTCATTGTAGCGACCAAGGTAGCAGGAGTCGTGGTAAACGACAGCCCCATTGCGATCGAAATTCAGCGTAGGTTCCAGCTTTCTTTCACGTATTAGCCGCTCTATGATCTCAGTGTGGTGCATTACTTCGTAATTACCGCCGAACTGTTTGTACTCATTCTTAATTGTGTTGTAGCAATGCGGACATGCGGTGATAATTTTCTTGACCCCCATATCATTCCACAGTTTAACATTGGCCTCCATCATGCTCTGAGAAAGAAACTCATTCCCCAATCGCCGGGCTGTTTCGCCGCAACATTTTTCGTCGTTACCAAGACATACGAAGTTTACTTCCGCCTTTTTCATCAGGCGGAGCAGGGCGATGGAAACCGTTTTGTTGCGGTCGTCGAACGACCCCGCGCATCCAACATAATACAGGTATTCGAAATCGTGGTTTTCGGACGGCGATTTCACGCCCATGTCCTCGAACCAGTCAGCGCGCGAGTTGGAAGCCAGGCTCCAGGGGTTGGACATATTCTCCCAGCCCTTGTAGACTGCGGTTAATTCCTTTGGAAATCGGCTTTCCTCTTGCATGAGGTATCGCCGCATGTCTATGATGTGTTCCACATGTTCAATGAGCAACGGACAGTTCTCGATGCAATGGCCGCAGGTGGTGCATGACCAGATAGTATCTTCCTTGATTACTTCCCCTGTCAGCATCTCTCCGTTCCATGAGTTAAGGACTTCCTGGGCCCTCTCAGGCTGATCCTTGAGCTTATAGTAGGCGGCACGACACATCAGCGGGGTCTTTTTCTTCAGGTGATCGCGCGAGTCCATTAAGAGGACCTTTGGTGACAGCGGCTTGTCCGACAAATAAGCGGGGCAGTTGGCCTGGCAACGACCGCACTCAGTGCAGTTGTACATATCGAGTGCACGCTTCCAGGGGAGTTCCTCGATCTTGCCTACACCTAATAAAAGATCCTCACTCTGAAAATCTTGTCTTGTCAGTTCGCCCTTTGCTTTGAGGCTTCCCGCGAAAACACCGGGCAGCGACATGATCACATGGAAGTGCTTTCCGTAAGGCAAATAGTTCAAAAAAGCGAAAACCATCACTAAGTGACCCCACAAACCGATGGCATTCAAAGATACGGTTGCATGAGATTCGCCCGTGAGACCCAGACCCGTAAGGATATTCATACCTAAGACGCCCATGAATGCAGTCCTTTTCTCCGGGCTGTCAGGAAGCATCAAAAACATTGTGCCGCTATAAAGAATGTCAAGCACCATCATGAAGAAGATCCATAACAATATCAGGTTAGCCTCCCATGAAAGCGTCATACGTTCCGGCTTGAGGAATACCCTTCGACCGAGAGCTACCAAGGTGCCGATCATCACTGCAAGAACGAAGAGATCCTTTAAAGGCGCATAGATCAAGCCGATCGCGGTGTCTTGGAACCCTGGCAGTGACCAGCCCGCAATAAAACCACGACCCACAAGATGGATGGTGTTGATGCTTACAGCGATAAAACCCCAGAAAATCATAACGTGTGCAAGGCCGTGTAACAGCTCGAAACGGTGAAAAAACCGTGACTGGCCCAATGCAAATTTAATCACTCCGGCTGCACGCACAAAGGGCTGATCCCATCGGACCTCGGGTTGCATTGTGAACAACGGCAGCACGCGGCGCAACATGGACCATGAGAAAAATCCCAGTGTAACAAAAAGCAAAACACTCATTACCTCAGGATTCATCATTTACCTCTATTCAATCAGACCTGGAACGTGTATCATGATTGATTCAGGGTTTTCGAACAAGCAATACAATACCATAGGTCGAATCATCTGAAGCGGGGAGTAAAGGAGCGTTCATCGATAAAAACGAACCATGAACTTCAGGTTAGCTCCTTTGTTAAAGCCCGGCTTAACTCAGGGATCGCCTTAAACAGGTCCTCAACCAAGCCGAAGTCGGCGATACTGAATATGGGTGCCTCTTCATCCTTGTTGATGGCAACGATGGCCTTGCTATTTTTCATGCCAGCCATATGTTGAATGGAACCTGACAGACCAACTGCAATGTAGAGATCAGGAGCTACCTTTTTGCCGGTTTGGCCCACCTGTAAGTCATTTGACACCCAACCAGCGTCTACAGCTGCCCGTGTGGCGCCTACAGCGCCGCCAATCAGGTCGGCGACCTTTTCGAGTAGTCTGAAGTTTTCCCCGCTCTCCATTCCGCGTCCGCCTGATATGACAAATTGTGCCTCGGTCGGGTCGGGACGTTGGCTCTGTGTCTCATGCATCTCAATGAACATGGTCTTGCTCTCGGGTACGGAGATGTTCAGCAACTCTATCGGTGTTTCACCTCCTACGGGATCGGCCTGATTAAAATGGGTTGTTTGTATGGTGACGACCTGGGTCTTCGTCTTCACCTCGACTGTAGCAATCACGCTTCCAGCCCACATTTCACGGGTGAAGTTCCGACCATCAAAACCGAGAACCCCGGAAGCCATGCCGGCTTCTAATTTGGCTGCAACCCGTGGCATGAGGTCCTTGCCGGTTGTGCCGGAACTCATGGCAACGACCCTCGCATTACACAACCTGGCAGCTTCGGCCACCACATGGCCCCATGTCTCAGCCATATAGTGTTCCAGGCTGGGGTCATCGACAATATAAATCTTCGCAACGCCGAACCCCTTAAGCTCGTCGGCAACACCTGAAACATTGTTTCCGATAACCAGAAGGTGGAGTTCCCCTCCGAGTTTGTCTGCAGCTTCCTTGCCAAAGGTAAGGGCATTAAGGGTCGCTTTTTTTAGCTTCCCCTTCCAATGTTCTGCAACTATGCAAACGCTTCCCATCGTTACTTCCTCCTCATGCTTAGTTCCACTCCCGTCATCAGCAGGAGCTTTTCCTCTGACGAACTTTTATATTACTTTTGCCTCCTCCTTGAGCGCCTTGACCAGTTCGGCTACATCCGCAACAAAACGTCCGCCTTGGCGCTGTGGCGACTCTACGAACCCCTTTACCACTACCTTCGGAGTAATATTCACGCCGAGATCGGTTGGAGTCATCTCTTCAATTTTCTTGCGGTCGGCCTTCAAGACATCCGACACCTTGGGGTAGCGTGGCTCATTCAACCGCAGGTCTGTGCTTATGATTCCCGGCAGATCGATCTCCAACACCTCAATACCGCCGTCCACTTCCCGATGGACTTTGGCCTTACTATCCTCTATTTGCACCTTTGAAGCGAAACAGGCCTGGCCCCAACCCAGATACTCGGCCAGTAGCTGGGCGACTTGGTTGTCATCAACATCAACGCCCTGCTTGCCTAACAGCACGATATCGGGCTGCTCCATTTCGATCACTTTGACTAAAATGTGGGCAACGGTATCGGAATCCACCTCGTCCTCGATTTTCACCATGATCCCGCGGTCAGCGCCCATGGCCAGACCGTTTCTAATTTGGGTAATCCCCTGTTCGTTGCCAATACCGACCACGATTACCTCGCCCCCCCTGGCCTCCTTGATGCGTATGGCTTCCTCAATGGCAATCTCATCAAAAGGATTTATCTTAAAGCTCATGCTGGACAGTTCAATGCCTGAGCCGTCGCGCTTGACCTGGATTTTCATATCAGGATCCGTTACCCGTTTGGCTGTAACCAGGATCTTCACAGAGCACCTCCTCATATCTTTCTTAAGTTATCAAGATCGTTGTTGTTCAGATTGCCCCTGCAACTCTCGCCCCTTCATCACTTGCATCCAGCAAGTTTCTTGGTTTTTGGCAGTCGCCTATGGCAAATAATTCTTGAGTTTGACCTTTTAGTGAAACAATAAGGACTATTTTGTTCAAAGCCCCTTTTCCCTTTGCCAAACACCAAGTCGGGGAAGGAATCAGGGGTAAAATTAAATAATAAAGCAAAATCTGTGCCTAAACATATAACTTCCTATCCTAATGATATAATTGCGTAATTTAAATATAGGCATGCTGTTTTGACCGTATAGGGTCGCCTACGCGTCCGAATATGGACATCTTCTCTATTCTCAAAATCCCAATCTAAGCAATCAAGTTCAACGCAATCCCAGTTTTCTCATCCGATTGTATAGGCTGGTTCTCTTCATGCCCAGCAACTCGGCTGCCCCATCGGGCCCGCTGATCTTACCACCGGTCTTCTCAAGGGCGTAACGGATATAGCGGCGCTGCAATTCATCAAGAGTCGGGTTGTCAGCAAAGGGATAGCTTGACGTTGACTTTGCTTCTGTTGGGAGATTAAGTTCTAATTGTTCACCGGTCGATAAAAGGACTGCTCGCTCTATTACATTTTGCAATTCGCGCACGTTGCCCGGCCAGGAATACTCCATTAAACGCGTTTCGTCATGTGGCATAAGCTTAGGCGTGGAACGGCTGCATTTTGAAGCATATAGCGCCAGGAAGTGATGGGCAAGCAACGGGACATCATCGATTCGTTCCCGCAAGGGCGGAGTAGTTATCGGGACGACGTTGATCCGGTAATAGAGATCTTCCCGAAAACGGCCGGCTGCTACTTCCTCTGCCAGATCGCGGTTGGTTGCAGCCAAAAGGCGAAAATCAGAATGCACGGTCTGGGTTCCGCCAACCCTGACAAGTGTTTTTTCCTGCAATACCCGAAGAAATTTGGCCTGGATGGGTTTTGGGATTTCGCTCACTTCATCAATGAACAGAGTGCCCCGATGCGCCAGCTCAATGAGACCTTTTTTTTGGCGGTGAGCACCGGTAAAGGCCCCTTTTTCATGACCGAATAGTTCGCTTTCCACCAGATTCTCGGTGA
>Ga0222636_1001111_pt1 | contig 11247 bp, 8 predicted proteins | sample AntAcemetagen141_FD_179811 | JGI IMG/M metagenome (GOLD analysis project Ga0222636, IMG submission 179811) | Saline water microbial communities from Ace Lake, Antarctica - #141 | ecosystem: Environmental > Aquatic > Non-marine Saline and Alkaline > Saline | place: Antarctica: Ace Lake | collected...
AAGTGAATTCTCAGAAGAAAACTTCAAAAAAAATTTATCAGACATTCAGTGGGTTGAATTAAATGCACGGGAACACATTATGGTGATCAGAATGATTATGGAATTTGGTACTGTAATCCCATTTAAATTTGGAACAATTTACAATAGTGAAACGAGCCTGAAAAAATTCATTACTGATTATTCCGGTTCTTTAATTGAAAATTTCGATAATCTTGTGGGAAAGGAAGAGTGGTCAGTAAAAATTTACTGCGACCGAAAAGTATTGTGCGAACAAATTGACGAATTGAGCGAGGAAGCAGCTGCTCTGGAAAAACAGATTATGGCAAGTTCGCCAGGGAAAGCGTTTCTTTTAAAAAAGAAAAAATCAGAACTAACTGAAAATGAAATGGACAGGCTTTGTAAAATATACGGGCAGGAATATTACGATGAATTTAAAATTCTGAGCGAAGCAACCTACCTTAATAATCTGCTTCCAAATGATTTTGTGGAAAGAGAAGAATCAATGATCCTTAATGCTTCCTTTCTTATAAGCAAAAATAAAATATCTGAATTTATAAATACTGTTGACGTACTGAAAAAGAAGGATGGAAATTCCGGGTTTTTTATTGAATCAACTGGTCCCTGGCCTCCGTTTAGTTTTATTTCCATCAAAGAAAAATAGTAATGCACGATAATATAATCGACCGATCAAAAGATATCACCATCCTTGAGTTACTCGACAGGGTACTGACTAAAGGAGTTATCATTACTGGCGACATCGTAATTTCAGTAGCTGATATCGACCTGGTTTACCTCGGTGTCAAGCTGATGTTGTGTTCGGTTGAAACCATGGAACAATTGAAAATGGGAAATCAAGTACCTAAAAAGTAGTTTTTTTCTCATATATGATAGACTACATATCAAGATGAATCACATAAAAAGGCTGTATGTATTTATATTTAAAACTGTATTTTTTAATTGAATGGTCATGAGTATAATGATATATGCAATACTATCTACAAAAAAGAATCCCGGAAAGTTGAATGCTCTGTTGACAGGAATAAAGGGTGTTTCGGGAGTTGGTTTATATGCAATCTCCGTTGATAAAATTGCATTGGTAGTATGCGATATTAATAAAGCTGACATAATTGCGGATAAATCTTGTGCCATCGAATATGCAGGGGTTATAGAAACTCTGGCTCAACAATTTACCCTCCTTCCTGTACGATATGGTTCCGTGATGGAATCAACTGAAACAATAAAAAAAATGCTCGAAAGAAACTATGCTGAAATTCAACAAAATCTCCTGAAAGTTGAAAACAAGTTTGAATTCGGTCTAAAAGTTTTCTGCGATTCCCAAAAAATTAAGGATGAAATTAAAACAGAAACAGAATCAATTATTGAACCTGAACAAAGCTCCGAAAATTCAATTTACAGGGAATATATTAATAAAAAATTTAAAGAACACAAATTCGAAGAGTTGCTGTTGGCGCATGTTGATGAAATCATTTTAGATATTACAACACGTATTGCACAATTGAACCCAACTCATAAATTCAAAAAAATGGTTTCGCCAACAAATATAATCGATGCTGTTTTTCTACTTGAAAAAGATAAAAAAAAGGATTGTATTAATGTCGTTAATAATTTGCAAAACAAATACCCCGGCCTTCGTTTAATACTGACAGGTCCATGGCCGCCTTATAATTTTGTAGATATCACCATAAAATAATCAGGATAATGAGCGAAAACAAAATACTATTTAATACAGGATCGCTTGATGAGCTTTCGCAAGAGGTAACGAATCTGACAAATAATGAAGATTCCAAATTAAAACTCACTCCCGACAATGCTGATTCAGGGCTGGCAAAACTGGTACTGACCCTGGTAGAACTTATCCGCAAACTTGTTGAAAAGCAAGCCATGCGAAGAGTGGATGGAGGATTGTTAACCGAGGAGGAAATTGAAAGGTTGGGTGAAACCCTGATGAAGCTGGAAATGAAAATGGAAGAACTGAAAAAACATTTTAACCTTACTGACCGGGATTTGAATATTAATCTCGGGCCATTGGGTGATTTAATGTAATCAACAATAAAAATAAATAACACCATGAGAAAGTTGATTTACATCCCCATTATCCATACCAATGCTGATATGGGGTCGTTTGGAAAAGAGCTTGCAAAAAAAAGCGTGGCTTTGATTGGGGAGAGTAAATGGCAACTACATACCGACACGGTAAATGGCTACTGGAATGCTATTGAAACCTATTTTGGAAACGTCAAATTGAATATTAAAGGAATAAAAATATACCAGGATGGAATGTTCGTTGATGGCGAACCTGCACTAAAAATCATCCAGGAAGGCATTAATTCAGGAAGCAAGAATTCAGCGATCATTTCAAAACTTATCGGACAGGGTGCTTTACTTATTAAAACCGAAGAATTTAAAATGGTGAAGAAAGAATACGATTGTATTCAATCGATCATACATTCAAAAAACAGTTTTCAACGATTCTATTTTCTGCTCAGGTATAAAATTTTAAAACCTATAATCTTGTCAAAAAGGGATAAATTTATTGTTAACAGGATAGCCGAAACTTTAGGAAACAATGAAACAGGAATTCTTTTTATCGGGGCATATCACCATATCATAAAAAAAATTCCCCACGACATCGCTGTTGTTCATTTGAAAGAAATTGCAAAAATCATAAAATATCAAAGAACAATTCACTCTGGTTCTGAAATTAAAACCGAACAGATAAAATACCTAACCCAAAAGATTGTATTTGATGATGAAGATTTATTGCATTGATGATATCCAAAACAATCCGGTGGTTTTATCTGCAATATTCTCGAAGTTAATTCCAGAAGCACAGATTATTCATGCCCGGGTCAGGCATGGAAGGTATTGATAAAACTCTTGAAAAATATCATAGATTTTAGTGTTGCATATTTAAATATTTTAATTAGATTTGCAAAAGAAACTATAAATCTTTGTTGCGATATGGGAAAATGTTTGATAGTCAGTATATCAAGAAAACACATTGCAATGGGCGAATGAGAGATAATGCGCATTTGTAGTAATTATTTAGATTTAGAGTAAATTAAATACAAAAAACTCCATGACTAAAAAACTCACTTACGAAGAATTAGAATATCAAAATGCTGAACTCAAAAAGCAAAACGAAATTCTGAAATTGTCTGAAAATTCAGATAAAATCACCGAGCGGCAGCAAAGTGAAGAAGCTCTAAAAGAAAGTGAAGAAAAATATCGTACTCTTTCTTACAATATTCCAGGTATGATTTACCGAGCTGGCAATGACTGGTCGACGCAGGTTATTACAAATTTAGAAAAAGTGTGTGGCTATTCGATTGATGAATGGGATCATCAAAAGATGAACTGGATAAACCTCATCCACCCGGATGACAAGCAGGGAGTCATTGAAGGTGGGTCCGAATTAGCAATAAAGCCAATTTCTATTATCCAAGAGTATCGGATCATCAGTAAAGATGGGAAGATACGATGGGTAAGTGATCATAAAACATCGATTTTCAAGGATGATGGTTCATTTAACGGTGTTTATGGTATTGTCTTCGAAATCACCGAGCGCAAGCAGGCAGAGGAACAGATCAAAGCAAAGAGTCTTTTTCTGGAAAGCCTGATTCAGCAATCACCGCTTCCCACCTTTGTGATGGATTCCAAAGGGTTCAATGTGATGGTGAATGAAGCATTTCTGAAGTTCTACGCTGTGCCCGACAAGGATATGGTCATAGGAAGAAATGCGCTCACAGAGCCGGCGAACGTAAGCCAGGGCGTGGTCAAGTACTTCAAGGAGGCTTTGAGTGGAAAAATCGTTGAAATGCCTGATATAGAATTTGTTTCACCCTACGAGAATAAGAAAGTCATTACACGATGCAAAATGTTTCCCATATTGGACCCGACAGACACGTTGACAAATGTGGTTGTAATACAGGAAGACATCACCGAGCGAAAGCTGGCGGAAAGGGCATTAAAGGATAGCGAACATAATTACAGAGTTTTATTCGATAATATTAGTGATGGAATCTTCGTACTTGATGCTGAAGCAATGAAAGTAGTAATTGCTAATAAAGCAATTGCAAAAATCTATGGATTCGATTCTGAAGACGATATTACTAATTTAAATCCAATTGATTTCATTTTACCGGAAGATAAGGAAGCTGTTTATAAGATCATTGCTGAAGATATGTTTGAAAATAATTTACATCAAACAAATGAATTCCGCTCACTTACTAAAGATGGGAGAGAAATATGGATAAGTGCAATCGGTGTCAAAACTGAATATCAAGGCAGATTGGCAGGTTTAATATCAATTAGAGACATCACTGAGCTTAAGCTGGCAGAGTTTGCCAAAAACGAAAGATTAAAAGAACTCAACTGTCTTTATGGTATTTCTAAAATTATGGAAACTCCAGATCTTTCGATAGAAGAAATTTTCCGTAAAGTTATTAACCTTGTTCCAACTTCCTGGCAGTATCCCGAAATTACTGTTTGCCGGATTATCGTAGATGGAATTGAATACAAAGAACCAAACTTCAAGAAAACCGATTGGATGCAAAGCTCTGATATCAAAGTTGCCGGCAAGAATGTCGGTATTATCGAAATCTATAATCTGGTTAAAATGCCGGACAGTGATGAAGGGCCTTTTCTGAAAGAAGAGAGAATGGTGCTTGATGCTGTAGCTGAACGCATGGGACACATTGTAGAGAGAAAGCAGGCAGAGGAAGCGCTGAGGGAAAGTGAGGAGAAATATCGCAATCTTATTGTAACTACTTCTGAAGGTTTCTGGCTTATCGATTCTGGCCAGAAAACCATTGATGTAAATCAATCACTTTGTAATATGCTTGGCTATTCAAGAAGTGAGATGATTGACAAAACGCCATTCGATTTTGTTAATGATGAGAACCTAAAAGTATTAAAAGAACAAGCTTCACGAATAACAACTACCTTGCACAGAACCTACGAAATTATACTGAAAAAGAAAAACGGCATTAATTTGCCAACTATTTTCAATGCAACTTCCTTAATCGACAAAAAAAGGAAACCTTGCGGGTCTTTTGTGTTGGTAACTGACATCACCGAGCGAAAGCGAGCAGAGCAAATTCAGAAAACATTATACAATATTTCAAATGCAGTAATTACTACTGATAATCTGGAAAAATTGATTAGTCTAATTCAAAAAGAACTTGGAACAATTATAGATACAACAAATTTTTATATTGCCTTTTACGATAGAAAAACCGATACACTTGCAATACCATTTTTTGCTGACGAAAAGGATAATATTACTTCTGCTCCGGCAGGAAAAACATTGACCAAATATGTAATTGATACAAAAAAGCCTCTATTGGCAGATATCGAATTAAAGAAGAAATTAGTAAAGGAAGGTAAGTTGGAACATGTAGGCAGTTTATCAAAAATATGGCTTGGAGTCCCTCTTAAAATTGAAGGAAAAATAACCAGTGTTCTTGCTGTTCAAAGTTATACTGATAAAAATGCTTTTAATGATTCGGATTTAGAAATACTTGAATTTGTGTCTGAACAAATAAGTATTTCTATTGAAAGGAAGAAAAACGAAGATGAATTGAAAAAAGCTCTTAAAAAAGCAACAGAATCTGATAGGTTAAAATCAGCATTTCTCACAAATATGAGTCATGAAATTCGAACACCAATGAATGGAATACTTGGTTTCACTGAGTTATTAAAGGAACCAGGACTTACAGGTGACGATCAGCAGGATTACATTGAAATTATCGAAAAAAGCGGAGCACGAATGCTCAATACTATCAATGATATTATTAGTATTTCAAAAATAGAATCGGGACAAATGGAAGTTAACTTACAGGAATCGAATATTAACGAGCAAATCGAATTTCTTTATGCTTTCTTTAAACCCGAGATGGAAAGAAAAGAAATGCAGTTTTTATTCAGAAATTCTTTGCCTTCAAATGAAGCCATTATTAAAACTGACAGTGAGAAAGTCTATACCATACTTACAAACATTGTAAAAAATGCCATTAAATTCAGTGAAAAAGGTTCCATAGAATTCGGCTATACCCTAAAAAAGGAGAGTAAGCCTTCCGTATTGGAGTTTTATGTGAAAGACACCGGTATCGGTATTCCAAAAGACAGGCAGAAAGCCATATTTGAACGCTTTATTCAAGCCGATATAACCGACTCACGTGCTTTTCAGGGATCAGGCTTAGGTTTGTCTATTTCCAAAGCGTATGTAGAAATGCTTGGTGGAAAAATTTGGGTAGAAAGCGAAGAAGAAAACCTGCCTGCCGGCAAGGTAGGAGGAAGCACTTTTTATTTTACCCTTCCATACCAAAACGAAACAATAAAAGATAATATATCTAAAAATGAAATTTTGCCTCCTGTTGAAGCAACTCCGATCAACAAGCATCATATATTAATTGTCGAAGACGATGAAATTTCAGCAAAATTTATTTCGGTTATTTTAAGAGAATTCGCACACGAAATTACATTAGCAATAACAGGAGAAGAGTCTGTTGAAGTATGTCAAAACAAGCCTGAAATAGATTTAGTACTTATGGATATTAAATTGCCTTCGATAGATGGCTACGAAGCCACCAGGCAGATACGTAAGTTTAACAAAGACGTCATTATAATTGCGCAAACTGCTTATGCTTTAGAAGGCGACAAGGAAAAAGCAATTGCTGCCGGCTGCAACGATTATATTACAAAGCCAATAAATGCAAAGGAATTGAAACAGAAAATAAATATCTAAGTAAAGAATGAAAAATATATACAACCCCTATGGCAAGTCTTCTAGCAAACCCTGTCCGCAAGAACGACTTGTGCTTTAATAAAAAACCCCTTGCGTCAACATGTCTTGTGCTTTCTTAGCAGAAAGCAGAAAACCTGCGCTTAGTAGATGCACGAAGAAACCCGCCTAGCGCCTCGAAGGCGCTTGGCAGATGTACGAAGAAACCCGCCTAGCGCCTTGGAGGCGCTTGGCGGATGCTCAACTGAGAGAGAGTTAAATAGCGAGGACGCGTTAAACCCAAAACTATGACTATTTTACAACTGTATAAGTTAAAAATATTTAGGATTTCAACCTCATTTAGGTAAGCACAATCTTTGATGAAGGGGTGGTGAAGAGGAAAATAGTGGTGAAATATGAAATACAGATAAATAAAAAATCGAATTTCAAATAACAAATAACTATTAACAAATAACCAAATATCATGAAGAAGCTGTTTTTAATTTTAATATCATTTTGGGGGATTATAGCTATTACCGAGGCTCAAAATAATGCTCTCGATTTTGATGGTAGCAATGATTATGTTGATTGTGGAAGCATGAACTTAAGTGGAGATAAACTCACTCTAGAATGTTGGGTTAATGTAGATGCTTTTCAAAGCAGCATTCCTTACATATCAACTCTTATGGGTACTGAAGAGGCAGATAATATTGCATTATTAAGACTTGGTGATGATGGTTTAGATAGTAATAAAGTCCAATTTGTGTTGAACCTATAAATTGGGGGTGAAACAAAGTTGAATGGAAACACTGGACTGGAAGTAGATACATGGTACCATATTGCAGGTGTTTTCGACAGATCAGTAATGGAAATGAAAATCTATATTGATGGCAATCTGGATGCGATTTCTACAAACAGCAGACCAATTGAATCAAATAGCTCATTCAATATTTCTTATAGTGCTGATGGCAGATATCTTAATGGAACTTTAGATGAAGTACGCATTTGGAATGATGTTCGTTCCGAAACCGAAATAAGACAAAATATGTATAAGGAAATAAGCAGTCCTGGTTCTGATTTGATAGCTTATTATAAATTAAATGAAAATGATGGTACCACAACTGCTATTGATTCCAAAGGGTCTTATAATGGTACCTTAACAAATATGACCGGCAATGAGTGGGAAACCAGTGCAGCATTCTTTGGTCCTAAAAATGCGTTGGAATTTGAAGGGGGATTGCAATCTGTAAGTCCTGATTATGCATATAAAACTTCAAATGTTACATTAGTAACTGATAATTTTACAATGATGGCATGGGTTTATCCAGATGTTGTTACTAATGGTGCAGGAGGCTGGAGATGTATCGCTTATAACGGGGATGATGCGGGTGGTTATGGAATTGGCATAGAGAATTCAAAAGTTGCAGGATTATTTGGTACAGCACATTGGAATATAACTGACGAAGTATTAATAACCGGAAACTGGTATCATATAGCCATGAGAAGAAATATTGGCACTGTCCAATTTTTTCTAAATGGAGAATTACTAAGTTATTCTAATACAACAGCCCCACTTACACCTAGCGCTAATTTCACTATAGGAAATATGTATAGTGCTGATGGCTCATCCTTATATACTGATTCATTTGATGGAAAAATTGACGAAGTAAGAGTTTATGATGCCGCCCTAACTGACGATCAAATAATCGAGAATATGTGTAATTCGCTTGAAGGTGATGAAGATAATTTAGTGGCATATTACAACTTTGACAATAGTGCCGGCACAACACTTCAGGCTTTTGATGGTAGTACTTCCAACGACTTGACACTTGTTAATATGACAGATGTTGATTGGGTAAGTTCATCAGCTTTTAACACTTGGCTTAATACAAGCTCAACAACCTGGAATGAAGCAGCTAACTGGAGTAATGGGGGAGTTCCAACATCAACTGATAATGTAGGAATACAAGATTTAACAACTGATCCCGTAATAGATATTACTAATGCGGCATGTAATAATTTAACCATTAATTCAGGGGGTGCTTTAACAATTAATGCAGCCAAAGCACTTACAATTGATGGAAACTTAATTAACTTAGGAACATTTACAATAAACAGTACAAGTTCGGGTACCGGCTCTCTGATAGTAGAAGGTACGGCTACTGGAAGTATTATAATGCAACGCTATATTGCAGCTGCTGTCTGGGGTACTTGGGATGACGGTTGGCATTTTCTAAGTTCTCCTGTAGCTAATTACGATATTTCATCAAGTAATTTTACAGTTGCAGAAGCAGATTATGACTTTTATGCATGGAGTGAGCCCAACAACCTTTGGATAAATTTTAAAACGGGCAACGTCCCTTCATTCATAACAGTAAATGGCAGTGATGATTTTGAATTAGGACATGGATATATGGCTGCATATAAAAATGCAGATACAAAGGATTTTACAGGAACTATAAATGTTAGTGATGTTGATATTTCAAATTTAGATGTTTCGGGTTCAGTTAATTACTACAGTTGGCATTTACTTGGCAATCCTTTTACTTCAGCACTTACTTGGTGGACAGACTGGACAACATCGAATATTGCAGGAGTTGCTAAAATATGGAATGAAGTAAATAAAAGTTATACATCTAGAAGTAACGGTGAACCAATTCCTGCAACAAATGGTTTTATGGTTCAAGCTACAGCAGATGATGCTTCACTAACTATACCGGCAAGTAAACGTGTACACAGCTCACAAGCATTTTATAAAGATTCCGGTTATCCATTAATAAAACTTAAAGCCAATAATATAGATAATCCATCTGCACAAGAAAGTGAAATTCGTTTTAATCCTGAATCCACTTTAGAATGGGATATGGAATTCGATAGCGATTTCTTATCAGGTTATGCACCATTTTTCTACTCACAGATTGGTACCAGACCACTAGCAGTAAACAGCATGCCTGATTATTCAGAAAATACTGTTATTCCTTTTACTTTTATCAAAAACGAGGGACTAAACTTCAGTATAGAAATGTATGAAATAGAAAATATGGATATGGATGTTTGGCTATTAGATAAAAAAACTAATACTGAACAGAATTTATCTCAAAATCCAATTTACATTTTTACTTCTTTTGAAAATGATAATATCGAAAGATTTAAAATTAGATTCAAAGCAGTTGGCATTGAAGAACCGGAAACAGAATTTAGCAACATCCAAATATGGTCATCAAATAAAACAATCAATATTCTAAATCCTGAACATCAAAAAGGTACAATTAGAATAATAAATATATACGGGCAAAAACTTATTGAAACTCAATTAATCGGTAACGAACATCAAGAGGTCACAGTAAATGTTTCTGCTGGAAATTATATTGTTAATGTTGTTGGCGACAACAAAATAGCAAGTAAAAAGATATTTGTTAAATAAGAAATAATTAAAGAAAATTTTTATAAAATGAAAAGAATAAAAAGAGCTATTGCAATCTTAAGTTTAACAATTTGTTTAATCGCACCAATTTCATTGCTTTCGCAGGATGTTCCACCACCACCACCAGCAGGAGGTCATGGAGAATCAGGAAATCAAGAAAGTGGAGCTCCCATTGGAGGTGGTTTGTTTATTTTGCTCGGTCTGGGTGGAATCTATGGAGGATACAAAGGCATTAAGGATTATAAAAAAATAAAAAAAGTTTAATAGATTGAAGAAAGATGAGTCTGGCGTAACATCACCCCATCACCTCATCACAAACTAAAACCATTTGTCATGAAAATATTCAATAGTTCAATAATATTCTTTATTTGCATAGCAATCAGCACAAGTCTGATAGCTGCAGACCAAGTTGTAACCGATAATGGCGATTCTGGTGCAGGAACACTGCGACAGGCAATAATAGCAGCTGGTGATGACGATGAGATAACTTTCAATCTAGCTTCAGGTAATGAAACTATAAGCATTTTATCCGAACTATCCATTACAGAGAGTTTGACCATCAATGGATCGAATGATGCCGGTAGCGGAGTGGGTGTTATCGTTCAGGTAACAATACCAGGCACTTCAATATTTCGGGTGTTTAACATCGATGCCTCCGGCGAAACAGTCAATATTTCCAATATGACTATCAAGGGAGGGGACATTTCTTCACTTACCGGTACAGCAAGTTATGGGGCAGTAATCTATTTTGCCGCTGGTACTCTTAACCTTGAATCAGTTACAGTTTCCGATTCAAAAGCAGATTATGGTGGTGGAATACAAATTGCCGGTGGAAATATTAACATAAACAATTGTACAATTTCGAACAATACTGTAACTGATTGGGGTGGAGGAATTAGAGTTGGAGGTAGTGCCAACGCCACCGTAGAAATCACGAACACAACAATCAGTGGAAATACTAGTGTTGATTACGGTGGTGGGTTTTCCAGCGGAACTGGAAACACTATTACAATGAGCAATTCAATATTCTCAAATAATACTAGTACAGGGGATGGTGGCGGGATATCAACTGCAAGTA
>Ga0222636_1001130_pt1 | contig 11080 bp, 11 predicted proteins | sample AntAcemetagen141_FD_179811 | JGI IMG/M metagenome (GOLD analysis project Ga0222636, IMG submission 179811) | Saline water microbial communities from Ace Lake, Antarctica - #141 | ecosystem: Environmental > Aquatic > Non-marine Saline and Alkaline > Saline | place: Antarctica: Ace Lake...
CTGAGCAGCGCCAAGGTGATCGTGGCCGGAGGCAGAGGCGTAGGCACAGAGGACGGTATGAAATCCCTTTTTTCCCTTGCAAAGGCATTTGGCGGAGAAGTGGCCGGTACACGGATTATTGTAGAGGAAGGATGGCTTCCTGTTGAAAGGCAAGTGGGGCAAACCGGACAAACCGTGAGACCGGAGATATATATCGCATGCGGCATATCAGGGGCCATCCAGCACAGGGCAGGTATGATGGGTTCAAGATATATCATTGCCATTAACAAGGATGCAGGGGCGCCCATTTTTCAGGTAGCGGACTGGGGCATTGTGGGTGATCTTAACCAAGTTGTTCCCGAATTGACTAAGGCAGTTTCGCAAAGCAAGTGTAAATAGGGGGAGGACAATGTTACGTTCAGACATAGAAAAGCTCCACAGAACAATCATGGCCAGGTTTGTGAATGAGGAAGTGATTCCCGTGGCCAGGGAGCTTGACGAACAGGGGGAGTTTCCATTTTATCTGTTCCGGAAACTCGCTGATATGGGGATCTTAGGCATCCGGTACCCCAAGAAAGTGGGGGGTTCGAATGGGAACACGACCCTTTACTGTATTGCCATGGAGGAACTGGCAAGGGGACTCCTGAGCCTTGCTGCAACCACCGCCATGCAGTGTCTCATGGCTACCAACGGCCTCTATCTGTATGGGACTCGGGAGATGCATGAGGAATATCTTCGGCCCGCTTTGAGTGGTGAAAAGATCGGTGCCTTTCAGTTGACAGAGCCGGAGGCAGGCTCTGACCTCGGTGCGGTGAGGACCTCTGCTACAAAGGTCAAAGATGGATGGGTGATCAATGGGATGAAGACATGGTCAACCAGCGGTCCTTACGGCCATTTTCATACGGTCCTCTGCCAGACCGACCCGGCCAAGAAACTGAAGGGGCTTATGTTTGTTCTGATTCCCACCGATACTCCCGGCTTCTCTCACAGCAAAAAATTTGAAACCCTTGGAACAAGAACATCATCCCTGTCCGAAATTTATTTCAACAACTGCCACATCCCTGACGAATACATGTTAGGCGAACTCGGGAGAGGCCTGAACGTACTCCTCACGATTTTAGCCGAGATCAGGATCATGACCGCCTGCCTGGCCCTGGGCCTCCACCGTGCCGCTATGGATGATTCCATAAAGTATTGCAAAGAGCGGGTACAGTTCGGGAAACCGATCGGGAAATATCAGCTCATCCAGGCCAAGATCGCTAATATGGCCGTGAATTTAGAGGCCGGGCACCTCATGGCTTATAAGGTAACCCATCTTATCGACAACAAAATAGAATGTCTGAACGAGGCGTCCATGGCCAAATACTTTACGGTTGAATCGGCATGCAGCGCCTGTGACCAGGCCACAAGAATTTTCGGGGCCTACGGCTATTCCATGGAATATGCCGTTCAGAGATATTACCGCGACAACCGCTTTCTCCTATATGGCGGAGGCACCCATGAGGTCTTGCAGACAACGATCGCGAGGCAATTCGGCATCTAAGAAAAACGGGGCTCTGATTTACCATGCCTGAAGCAGACAAAATTGACTTTCCGGCGTTTGAAAGACTCAAATCTTTACCTGCGAAGAGATCGTTAGGCCGGTCTGTCTATGAGAGACTCAAGCGAGCCATCATACAGGGGGACTTCAATTCCGGCAGTCGGGTGGTGGAAAGTCGTCTGGCGGCTGCATTGGGGATTAGTCGTACACCGGTAAGAGAAGCCATTCACAAGTTAGAACGGGAGGGGCTGCTCCGTCAGGACCCAAAGGGCGGTTTCTTTGTGGCTGGTCTTGGCCGTTCGGATATCGAGGAGACCTTTGGCATCCGAAGCGTGCTGGAAAGTTATGCTGCAAGATTAGCGACCATCCGGCACCTCGAAGGCGATCTGCAACCGTTGGAGGAGAAACTCGAGGATTATCGACAATGTCTAAACCGGGGAGATCTGGACGCACTTCCCAAGATCAATACAAAGTTCCACGATCTTCTCTACGGTCTCAGCCGCAGCCCCAGGCTGATAAGAATGATCAATGATCTCAGAGACCAGATATATCGTTTCAGACTGGTCATCCTCAAGATAAGGGCTACGGCCGAGTTGAGCAACAACGATCACCGGTTGATGCTGGAGGCCATCAGGGAAAGAGACACTGATGGCGTCGAGAAGCTGGTGAAAGAGCATATCCTGCGAGGACAGGATATTGTCCTGCGGGAATTTGATATGGAGAAGGATTGAGGGATTTAAAAGATGAACGTCGAACATCGAACATCGAACGTCCAACATCGAATGAAAAATAAACATCAACTTTGGCAAACTCGTAAAAAGTCAGAAATGATCTTTTTTCGTCATTCCCGCGAACGCGGGAATCCAGGAAAATCAATCACTTCTGGACTCCCGCGTTCGCGGGAGTGACAGGTTTGGAGACTTTTTACGGGTGTATCAACTTTAGGCACTTAGGTATTGTGAGGAGTTTTTAAGCTATGGCAAAGAGAAAGATACGTGTCCTGTTAGCCAAGCCGGGTCTTGACGGTCACGACCGGGGGGCTAAGGTCATCGCGCACGCAATGCGGGAGGCCGGGATGGAAATTATCTACACAGGCCTTCACCAGACTGTGGCCAGCATTGTGAACCAGGCTGTCCAGGAAGATGTGGATGTCATCGGGCTTTCGATCATGTCCGGGGCTCACATCCCTATTTGTAAGAAATTGATGGGTATGGTAAAAGAACAGGGGGTGGACAACAAACTGGTGGTGGTTGGGGGAGTCATTCCCAACAAAGACATGCCGGTCCTGAAAGAGATCGGGGTGCGGGGTATATTTCCCGGCGGGAGCTATTTTAATGAAATTGTCGAGTTCATTGAGGGAAATGTGCCCGGCAGGTAACAGACAATCCGATTCTGAAGGACAGAGATGGTCAAATAACTTGTAACATCTGACAAGAGAGGCAGAAATGGGAGTAGCAACATATATAAAAGATGAAAAGGATGCGATCAAAGAGGTCATTTTGCAGTCGGGCATCAAGGTCAAACCGGTTTATACGCCTGATGATCTTGAAAGGATCGGTTTCGATTACAAGAAAGATCTCGGGGATACAGGGGAATTCCCCTTTACGAGGAGTATCCATCCCCAGGGTTTCAGGAGTCGGAACTGGACGACCCGCCAGTATACCGGGTTTGGCACTCCCGAGGAGACCAATGAACGATTCAAGTTGATGATCTCGCACGGCCAGACAGGACTTAATGTGGCCTTTGATCTCCCAACCCAGATGGGCTACGATTCTGATGATGAGATGTCCGAAGGAGAAGTGGGACGGGTAGGCATGGCTATAGATTCTCTGAGAGACTTTGAGATCGCTTTCAAGGATATTCAACTCAATCGTATAGGGAGCGGCTTGACCATCAACGCGGTCGCATCTATCATGTTGGCCATGTATCAGTCCGTGGCCGAAGGGTTCGGGTATAATAAAACCGAGATATCAGCAACTCCCCAGAACGATATCTTAAAGGAGATTGTCGGCCGGGGGGCATGGATCTACCCTGTGGAACCGGCGGTCCGGCTGATCGGAGACACCATCGAATACGCGATGAAAGAGCTCCCGAGGTGCAACCCTGTTTCGGTCTGCGGCTATCATATCAGGGAGTCCGGCTGTACACCGGCACAAGAGATATCATATGCGTTTATGATTGCATTTGCTTATATCGATAATGTGGTTGCCCGCGGGTACAAGGCCGAGGATTTTGTCGGGCGGTTTTCCTTTAATCTGAATATTTTCGGCAATCTCTGGGAGACTGTTGCCAAATTCAGGTCGGCCCGGAAATTGTGGGCAAAACTCCTTAGGGAGCGATATGGGGTGCAGAACAAAAAGGCCCTTTTCCTCCGCGGCATATTCGGCGGGGGAGGCTCGGGCATGACCAAGCAGCAACCTGAAAACAACATCATGCGCGGTGCCTATTATGCCCTTGCAGCAGCCCTTTCAGGAGCACAAACCACTGCTCTTTGCTCTTTTGACGAGGCATACACTATCCCTACTGAGCGGGCAGCGCTTCTGTCCCTGAGGACCTTTCAGATTCTCATGGATGAAATAGGGCTCAGGGATACGGTCGACCCCTTAGCCGGCTCATATTTCATGGAAACCCTTACCAAAGAGATGGAAGAAAAGATCTTGGAAGAGATGGAAAAGGTGGAAAAGATGGGCGGCATGGTGGAGGCGGTTGCCTCCGGATATGTCCAGGGAGAGGTGGGCAGGCAGGCCTACGAGTTTGAAAGGAAGCTTCAGTCAGGAGAGATAACGAAGGTAGGTGTAAACGAATACACAGAAGGCGTTGACATGGAAGTGGAACTCCATGAATATAACGATGAATCGGCCCAGCTCCAGATTGAGCGGCTCAAAGAACTTAAGAAAGAGAGGGACAACAGGGCTGTCAGCGAATCTCTGAAGGCCCTTGAACAGGCGGCCAAGGAAAAGAAAAACGTTATGCCTTATCTCGTTACCTGTTGTAAGAGCTACGCAACAGTAGGGGAGATGGCCAATGTGTTTAGAGATGTATTCGGGGAATATAGGGAGCCGAGTATCTTTTAGGTGGTGGGAAAAGATGAACGTCCAGGTAAGCGAAGACTCCGACATCGAATGAAAAACATGATGCGTGATGCGTGATGAGTGAAACATGAACTTCATTCACCTTATCTCATTTTAGACATTTGCAATTTTAAGCATTTTAGCTCTTCCGGTTTATCCGGTTTATTTGGTTTATTCAATCATTGAGTCAGTCAAGAAAGGGGGTGAGAGCAGAGTTTACTTTGGATTGTGGTTAACATGTTGTCCATCTAAAAAGGAGGTTTGAATCATGAGAAAAAAGATAGGATTTGTTTTGGCCGGAATATTTTTGGCAACACTCTTAACAATTACCTGGATGCCGGCAACTGCTATGGCAGGGCCGATTAAACTGACCTATGCCAACTTCCCACCCGCCCCCACTTTCCCCTGTGTTCAGATGGAAAAGTGGAAAAAAGTGGTGGAAAAGCGGACCAACGGAAAAGTCGCCATTCAAACCTTTCCCGGGGGAACACTCCTCAAGGCCAAAGGTATGATTGATGGTGTTATTGCAGGAACGGCCGATATCGGTTGCATATGCATGGCCTACCAGCCAGGGCGTTTCTCGATTACCAATGCGATTGCTCTTCCCCTCGGTTTGCCCAATTCAGAAGTAGCCAGTCTCACACTATGGGATCTCTATAAGAAATACAAACCAAAAGGATTTGCCAAGGTCAAAGTCCTTACCATGTTTACGACTGCGCCATCGAACATCATGTCCACTATCCCCATAAAGACCCTGGCAGACCTCAAGGGTGTGCCTATCAGGGCATCAGGCGGCGCAGCACAGATCCTCAAGGCCTGGGGCGCCAACCGTGTAGGGATGCCGATGCCGGAAACCCCGGAGGCCCTGCAAAAGGGTGTCGTAAAGGGTTTGTTTTCATCTCTTGAGGTCATGAAAGATTTCAAGTTTGCCGAACTCTGCAAGTATGTCACCATGACACAAACACCGGTATATCCCTTTGCAGTGATAATGAATATGGACAAGTGGAATTCCCTGCCAAAGGACGTGCAAAAGGTCTTTGATGAATTAGGCACCCAGCAGTCGGCCTGGACAGGCGCCTATATGGATAAACACGTTAAAAGTGCCATGCGCTGGTCAAAGAAGAAGCAGGGTGTCAAGGTATTCCGGCTTTCCAAAAAGGAAAAGGCCAAGTGGAATAACCTGCTTGTACCGATTACGGGCAACTGGATTAAAACTAATGAAGCGAAGGGCTTGCCTGCAAAGGCGATTGTTTCAGATATAATGGGTATTGCCCAGATGTACGAAGGTAAATAAACATCGGGATTGATAGGGAATTGAGGAAATCAGGGATTTAAGGATTGGCCCTCAATCACAATCCTGAAGTAATTCCGGGATTCCTCAATTCACAATTCCTGAATCCCTAAATCCATGTAAAAAGTCTCCAAGGTCGTCACTCCCGCGAAAGCGGGAGTCCACAAGTGGTTGAGCTCCCTGGATTCCCGCTTTCGCGGGAATGACGAAAACGGGTGATTTCTAACTTTTTACATGGGAGTCAATATTCAATATTCATTTTTCAATATTCAATAGCAATTAAACCCCGGGACCTAATATGGTAATTCTGGACAGGATCAGCCATTACTTAAACCACATTCTCATCTTCATTGCAGGACTGTTCATGATAGCAATGATCTTCTTGACATGTGCCAACGTCTTCCTCCGTTTTGTCTGGATCCCGGTCAGCGGCACCTTCGAACTTATGGGGTACTTTGGGGCTGTCTTGACGGCCTTTGCCTTAGGCTACACCCAGATCAGACGCGGTCATATTGCCGTAGATATCGTAGTCTTGCGTTTCTCTAAAAAAACCCAGGGGATCCTCAATGCTATCAACAATGTCATCGGTGTGGTTTTCTTTGCCTTGGCTGCCTGGCAAATTTCAAAATATGCAACTACCCTGTGGGAAACAGGCGAGGTTACTGAAACGCTGCAGATCATCTACTATCCTTTCACCTATGGAGTGGCTTTAGGGTGCGGGGCTCTCTCCCTGGTTTTTTTGATCGATTTTTTAAAGCTTCTAATGAAAAAAGAGGGGGATGAAGAATGAGCGCCACCCTGATCGGTATTATCGGGATTCTCATCCTCTTAGCCGTTCTATTTTTCTTGGGGATGCCCGTGGGATTTGCCATGGGGATAGTCGGCTTCTGCGGGTTCTGGTACGTGGTTTCATTCAAGGCGGCAATAAACGTGGTGGGGGCAGATATCTGGGGCACTTTCTCAAAATACGGTTTGACAGTCATACCCCTTTTCATCTTCTTAGGATACCTTGCATTCAATTCGGGTATTGCTGAACGACTTTATAACGCGGCATACAAGTGGTTTGGACACTGGCGGGGCGGGTTGGCTATTGCCACCATTGGCGCAGATGAACTCTTTGCCGCTATCTGCGGTTCGAACACTGCTACAGCCGCTACCATGGGTACCGTCGCCCTCCCGCAAATGACCAAATATAAATATGATACGAGATTAAGCAGCGGAACAGTAGTTACTGGCGGGACATTAGGGACGGTGATGCCTCCCAGTGTTGTCCTCATAGTAATCGGGCTTCAAACAGAGCAATCTATAATAAAGCTCTTCCTTGCCGGCATCCTGCCGGCCATTCTCCTCGGAATCCTTTTTGTACTCACCATATTTGTCTTATGCAGGATCAAGCCTGAGTACGGTCCGGCAGGACCAAAGACGAGTTTCAAAGAGAAGCTTATATCCCTTGCCGGGGTCATAGAAGCGATTGCCATCTTCGTGTTAGTAATAGGGGGCCTGTACGCTGGGCTATTCACTCCAACAGAGGCCGGAGCAGTTGGTGTTTTCTTCACTCTCCTCGTCACAGTGGTGTCACGTCGACTGTCCTGGAAGGGATTTATCGACTCCATAAGAGATTCGCTAAAAATATCGTGTATGGTCTTTTTTCTCGTTACGGGCGCCATAATCTTCGGCCGCTTCTTAGCTGTAACGAGGCTCCCCTTTATCATCGCAGAGGTTGCCTCGTCCCTCCCGGTCTCGCCCTATGTGGTTTTAGCGTTAATATTAATAATCTATCTAATTGGTGGCTGTTTTATCGATTCCCTCGGGTTTCTCGTGCTGACAATCCCTATATTTTTCCCATTGGGAATGGCCCTTGGTTTCGATCCCATATGGTATGCCATCATCCTGACCATGGTGACAACAATGGGTGCGATTACCCCGCCTGTAGGCGTTAACATATATGTAGTAAAGGCATTGGCCCCTGAAATAGAACTCGGCACTATTTTCAAGAGTGTGAGTTTTTTTCTGCTGGCCTGTATTGTCTGTATTATTCTTTTGATTATTTTTCCAGACATCGTTCTGTTTATACCTAATATGGCGCAGTAGGGGGGTAGACTAAGATATGCCAAAGACCTTTATGCCTGAAATGAAGACAGGTGAAGAACTGAGAGATCATCAGTTAAAAAGACTGAAATGGACAGTGACACATGCCTATAACGGCTCTTCTGCTTATAAGAAAAAGATGGACGACGCAGGTGTTAAACCGGGGGAGATCCATTCTCTTGATGACCTGAAGCGCCTACCGTTCACCACCTCCACTGATCTCCAGGAGGGTTACCCTTTTCCGCTACTATCTGTTCCCTTTGACAAGGTGGTACGTATTCACGCATCCTCGGGGACCACGGGGAAGAGGAAGGTGCTCTGCTACACCCAGAAAGATATTGATGACTGGACCAGATTTTTTGCCCGCTGTTATGAAATGGCCCAATTAAGCGCCGAAGACCGGGTGCAGATCGCTGTAGGCTACGGTGTGTGGACGGCAGGAATTAGCTTTCAGATGGGATGCGAGGCATTTGGGGCCATGGCCATTCCTGCAGGCCCTGGTAACTTGGATATGCAGTGCCAGTTCCTGATGGACTTTCAAAGCACAGTCATGTGCTGCACTGCCTCTATGGGTCTCTTGATGGCGGAAGAGGTCAACAGGCGGGGCATCGGGGATAAAATAAATCTGAAGAAAATGATATTCGGCTCTGAACGATCCAGCGATGCCATGAAAAACCGGATACGTGATCTGTTGGGTGTAGAACATATGTTCGATATACCGGGCATGACAGAGCTTTATGGTCCGGGCACGGGATTGGATTGTGTCTACCATACGGGGATTCACTACTGGGCTGATTATTATATCTTGGAGATCTTAGATCCGGACACACTTGATCCTGTGCCTGAGGGTGAAACAGGGGAAATGGTAGTGACTACCTTAGAGAAGGAAGGCGTTCCTCTCATTCGTTACCGGACCAGGGATCTTACTAAGATGATACCGGGGCAATGCCCCTGCGGTTCCATACTCCCGAGGCACGATCGCATCTTAGGGCGTTCCGATGATATGATTATCTTCAGGGCAGTCAATATCTATCCTGGCCAGGTCGATCATGTCCTTTCCAGTGTCGATGGGATCGGTAGCGAATACCAGATCATCTTAGACAGGAAGGAAGACGGCCGGGACTATATGGTTCTAAAAGTTGAGCAGGATCAAAACTTTGACCAGAGCAATGCCCCGGCGTTAGCCGGGAAAATCGCCGGAGAAATCAAGAAACAGATTATGGTGAGCGCTGATGTGGAGCTTGTGGAATACGGTTCCCTGCCCAGGTCAGAGAGGAAAAGCAAGAGGGTTTTTGACAACCGTGACAACTGTTAAGAATGAGGTATTGAGATGATTGAATATGATTACCTGAGACCTGATAATTTGGAAGAGGTCTTCGGCCTTTTGAAAGAGTATGGCCCAAAGGCCACCCTGATTGCCGGGGGTACCGATGTGATGGTCAAAATCAGGAACACTAAAAAGGCCCCGGAGGTCTTGGTTTCCATACGGGGGCTTAAAGACCTCAGATATATTGAGAAAAGAAAGGATTATCATATCGGGGCCCTGACAACACACAGAATACTGGAACAGTCGGAACTAATCAGGACCGAACTGTCTGCCCTGCATGATGGTGCCTCCCGGGTGGGTTCAGTTCAGGTCAGAAACGTTGCTACCATTGGCGGAAACATCTGCAATGCAGCGCCCTCCGCAGATACGGCCGGACCCCTCCTGGTCCTCGATGCCATTGCTTTTATGGAAGGCCCGGAGGGAAAACGGAGCGTGCCCATAACCGAGTTCTTTACAGGTACATACAAAACAGTCTTAAAAAAAGACGAAGTCCTCACCGAGATTAAAATACCCGGTGAGATGGAGCATTTCGGGAGTGCCTACTGGAAGCATTCGAGAAGGAAGGCCATGAATCTCCCCATATTGGGTATTGCAGTTTCCCTCAAGTTGGAGGGTGAGATAATTTCAGACGTGAGAATTGCCTTGACAGTAGCAGCCCCAACGCCGGTCAGGGCCAACAAGGCCGAAGATTTCTTAAAGGGAAAGGCCCTGAGCGATGAAGTGTTAAACGAGGCGGGTAAGATAGCAGCATCAACCGAATGCTGCTCCCTGAGAGACAGCCTGAGGGGGGAGGCATGGTATCGCGCGGAGATCATAGAGGTCTATGTCCCGCGCATGGCGCGCCTGGCGGCTGAACGCATAAAGGCAAGTTTATGAGTTTGAAGTGCCTAAAGTTATGGTACGCCTTTGGCGTGTCAAGTTTAATAAAAAAAAGCCTTTTTGAAATTGCGATCATATTGGCAGGTGAGATAAGAAAAATTCCTCAACTTTAGTCACTTGTAACTCATGATTTCAAAGGAGATCAAAATGAAGAAGGTATCGGTTTCATTTACCCTGAATGGGGACAGTGTCACGGCCGAGGTGCCGGTGACCTGGACGCTCTTAAAGACATTGCGGGAATACTTCGAACTGACAGGCGCCAAGGAAGGATGCGGCGTTGGTGAGTGCGGCGCATGTACGGTCATTATGGATGGAGAGGCCATTAATTCATGTCTCTGCCCTATCCCTGAAGTTGAAGGCAGATCAGTTACCACGATCGAGGGACTGGCCGATGAGGACGGCACCCTGCATCCCCTTCAGGACGCATTCCTTAAAAATAATGGGGTTCAGTGCGGATTTTGTACATCCGGGATGATCATGTCTTCAAAGGCGCTCTTAGATCAAAACCCTGATCCGACCGAAGACGACATCAGAACAAGTATTGCGGGCAATTTCTGCCGTTGCACCGGATATGTGCAGATTGTCGAGTCTGTAGAAATAGCTGCAAAAGAGGGCAAATAGAAATGGAGGAGAAAATGCCTGATTATCTCTTTGTGGGAAAGAGTGTCCCGAGGACAATTGAAGCGGATAAGGTGACCGGCAAGGCCGTCTATATAGACGATCTGAAACGCCCCGGGATGCTTTATGGAAAAATACTTTACAGCAAACATGCCCATGCAAAAATCAAGAGTATAGACACTTCCAAGGCGGAAAAACTTGAGGGCGTGAGGGCCGTCCTGACCGGTCAGGATATTCCGGACGCAAGGGTCGGATTTCTGAAGGATCAAACCGTACTCAAGAAAGAT
>Ga0222636_1001133_pt1 | contig 11074 bp, 9 predicted proteins | sample AntAcemetagen141_FD_179811 | JGI IMG/M metagenome (GOLD analysis project Ga0222636, IMG submission 179811) | Saline water microbial communities from Ace Lake, Antarctica - #141 | ecosystem: Environmental > Aquatic > Non-marine Saline and Alkaline > Saline | place: Antarctica: Ace Lake | collected...
CGCGAGCAAGTCCAATACTTGAAACTTCAATTACAGTATTATCAATATTTTCACCTTTGAAATCTGAAATTGTTTGATAAATATCTAAACTTTCAGGTGTGGTCAATGAAAATTTCTTTTGATAATCATTGAATGTTTTTATTCCTAAAGTTCCAATATAACCGGTATTGTGATGATTAGTATCAAGCAAATATTTTAAAATTATTGCAGTTGATGTTTTCCCGTTAGTTCCTGTGATTCCATAAATATTAGAATGTTCTGAAGCAATGCGAAAAAAATTCTTTGATATTTTTGACAATGTTTTTCTGTCATTTTTTACTATTATTTGTGGTATTGAAATATTTGGCAGTTTTTTCGTAACGATTACTGCAACCGCTCCCTTGTCGAACGCAGTATCGATAAAATCATGTCCATCTACATTGTCACCTTTAATAGCTATGAATAGATCACCTTGTTCAATCTTTCTTGAATCATATGCAATATTATTAATATTAATTTTATCAATATTAATTAAAACTTTATATTTTATGTCATTTAATATTGCTTTCAATAACATAAATTAATTATCTCCACTTACTATTAAATAGCAGTCGGAATTAGAATATATCATATTGCCCGCTTGAGGTTTCTGTTTAATGATCTTGCCAGTGATCTTATTTGTGTGAACTTGCAAATTTAATTTAGTTAAAATATATTTTGCTTGACTATATGAATGGCCAATCAGATCCGGCATAATTACTCTAACTTTGTTATCATTGGATTTTCTTTGTTCAACGATACTTTTTTTATTTCTTTTGTTGGTGCTTATTTCATTAGTATCTATATTTTTTCTTTTTTCTATTGAAGTAAAAATTGAATTATTGATTTCAACATTTGTTTTTTTGTTTTCTAATAATTTAGTATGATATGTAGGTTTGATCCAATCATAAAGATTTTCAAAATCTGTTGTGTTGATAATGCGTGTAAAAACATTTTTTACAGCTGGAGCAGCTGCAATGCTACCGAAATGTCTTCCATAAGTTGGAGAATCTAATGTTATTCCACAAACTAAAACTGGTTTATTTGATGGGAAAAATCCTATAAAAGATGACATATATTCTGTTCTGGAATACTTCCCTTCAATTACTTTCTGAGCTGTTCCGGTTTTGCCTGCAATTTTGTACCCGGGAATAAATGCATTTGTCCCAGTTCCTTCTGTTACTGCATTTTCCAAAATTTCTCGTAAATCTTTAGATGTTTTTTTAGATATTGCTCTTCTGATCACAGTAACATCGTGTGAGTAACCAAGCTCATTTTCTGGTGTGTAAGCCGATTTTACAATGTATGGTCTCAGTAAAAGTCCACCGTTTGCAATAGCACAATAAGCCATTACCATTTGTAATAATGAAGCTGTAATATCATGTCCCATTGCTATCTGTGAATATGCAATTTTACTCCATTGTGATACTGGCTTAACATATCCTGCAACTTCTGCATTTAAACCAATACCACAAGGATCGCCAAATCCAAATTTTTTAATTATTTCATATACAGATTCGTTACCTTCTATTTTGGCAATTTTAGCTGCTCCAATATTTGATGATAATGTTATTATTTCTTTTAAGGATAACCACTCATTTTCGTGTGTATCATGAAGAGTTCGGTCATAAATCTCCCATTCGCCATTTTCACAATTTATCATACTTGAAGGCGTTAAATTGTCAGATTCTAATGCAGCTGAAATCGGAATTACTTTAAATATTGAGCCTGGTTCAAATTGATCGGAAATAACTCTGTTTCTTCTTTGTGAAGGATTTGATCCTGACACATTATTTGGATTAAAATTTGGATAGGAAGCGATAGCTAAAATTTCCCCCGTATTTGGATTCGCTATCATTCCCATTGCACTTAATGGATGATTTTTGTCATAAGCTTTTTTTAATTCATTTTCCAATATTGTCTGATAATCGATATCAAGTGTTAAAAATAAATCACCGCCATCTTTTTTTTCTGCATTTTTTGGAATGTAACTTGAAACTGTTTTACCTTTAACATCTTTTTTTATTATTTGGAGACCTTCTTTGCCGGATAGATATTTATTAAAAACATTTTCAACACCGGCTTTTCCGTCATTATTCCAATTTGTGAAACCTATAACTTGTCCAGCTATTTCTTGAAACGGATAATGTCTTACAATTTTTCTTTCATAATTTAATCCTGTCAGGTCATGTTTTTTCAATTTGTCAACTTTTTCAACCGAAATGTTATTTTTAATTTTGTAGTACTTCTCTTTATTTTTAAATATTTTTTTATAATAATTAGATGTATTACCAAGCACTTTTGATAATGTTGAAAATACTTTTTCCGGATCGTTTAAATCAATATATCTTGCTCCAATGTCCCATTTAATTAAGCTTGTAGCCAAAATATTATTGTTTCTGTCTAAGATCAAACCTCTTTCGGGTTGGATTGTTTTTTTTCTGATCGACTGTGCTGCGGCAGCATTTGCTAATGAATTTATATCCAAAATTTGAATGTTCACTAACTTGTAAATTACTACAATTGCAAAAACAAAGAGGAAAAAACATACCATTCCCGTTCTGATAATATATTGTTCATTATTTTTACTTTTTTTTGCCATAAGTTATTTTATTATTATTACATCTGTTTGTGGTTTTGAATTTATCATATTTAATCTTTTTTCTGCTATTTGTTGTATTCGGTCAGCTCGAGATAATTTGGTAATTTCTGTTTTAAGTTCAATTACATGTTGTTTTGTTCTTTGTTCAATCTTTTTGGTGTGATCTATATAATAACTAATTTCATTTACTGTAGTTTGCATATATAAATGCAACACAATAGTTACTAATGTGATAATTAGCAAATACAAAAACATAAACCATCTATTTGTTATTATTTTCATTATTAATGAATTTCCTATATTTGAATATAATTTTTGTTTTCTTCTAGTCATATTCCTAACAATTATATTTTTTCAGCTACTCTTAATTTTGCACTTCTACTTTGAGGATTATTTTTCATCTCTGAAAGGGTGGGAGTAATTATTTTGTGAGTTATTTTTTTCAATGAAGCTTTATGGTTACATACGCATATTGGCAATTCAGGTGGGCAGATGCAATTTTTTGTTGCTTCTTTTATTGTATTTTTTACAATCCTGTCTTCTAATGAGTGGTAAGAGATCACAACTAATCTTCCGCCGATTTTCAATAAATTGATCGCTTCTGTTAACGATTTTTGTAAAACATTCAGTTCATTATTGACTTCAATTCGAATTGCTTGAAATATTCGTGCCAATGTTTTATTGCGATATTTATAATTTGAAAACTTGGAAACTATTTTTGCTAATTTATCGGTAGTATCTATTGTATATTTTTCTCTCTCTTTTGCAATAGCTTGTGCAATCTGTTTTGACATTCTCTCTTCACCATATTTGAAAAATATTGATATTAATTTTTCTAATGAATAATTATTAATGATATTTTCAGCTGTATTTTTCAAAGTCGGATCCATTCTCATATCCAGATCACCTTTACTCGAAAATCCGAAACCTCTTTCACTATCGTTTAATTCTAGATTCGAGGTTCCAAGATCATATAATATTCCATCTACTTTATTAAATCCCAAACCGTAAAGCTCCACTTTGATTTTATCAAAATTGTTTTTAATAATGGTAAATTGTTTGAATTTGTCAAGTTTTGATGAACTAATTGAAATCGCTTTTGGATCGACTTCAAATCCAATTAATTTTCCATCATTATTTATTTCGTCTAATATCTTTTTTGAGTGACCTCCCAAACCGAGTGTTGCATCAACATAAATACCTGATTTGTCGGTTATCAAATATTCTATCGATTCATTCAATAAAACAGGAATATGTTCAATTTCTCGATCCATGTTTTAAATTAAAATATCATTTGCTAATGAATTAAAATCCTCCTTAGACAATGGATTATCTTGCTCATATTTTTTCAATATTTCCGGCTCCCAAATTTCAATCTTGTTCAATGTTCCCACGATCACCACCTCTTTTTCAATATTAGCATATTCCATTAGATCATTCGTCAATGTAATTCTTCCGGCACTGTCAATAGGACACTTCGAGGCAAATCTCGTAATTTGTCTTAAAAACATTTTGTGTGTTTGCTTTAATGAAGATAGCGATTCGTTTAATTTATTCATCATATTTTCCCATTGTGGCTCGGGATAAATTACTATGCTGGATTCATCAATTCCCTTTGAAATAACTAAATTTGATATTCCCCTTTCACTTAATGATTTCCTAAATCGTGAAGGAATATTCACTCTGTTTTTGGAATCAACATTGTATTGAAATTGTCCAATAAAATCTATAAACATTCAAATGCCTCTCAAATTATTTTCTGTGTTGGGAACATCTCCCACAATCTCCTACAATTATACACATTATCCTATTATCATGCAAGAAATAAATGATTTTTTTTCATTATTTCCCACTTTTTATTATAAAGTGTCAAATTGATGAATTATTTATTATTTTAATTATAAGTTAAATTGTATTTTATTTAAGAAAACAATTCAATTTTAAAATATTTTTTCTTATCTTTTATATTAAAAAAATGGAGAATTATGAAAATAAAAAGAAATCAATTATGCGGAAATTTAAATAAAAGCCATGTTGGGAATGTTGTAAAATTAAATGGCTGGATAAATACAAGACGAGATCTTGGTGGAATTACCTTTGTCGATCTACGAGATAGATACGGAATAATACAAGTTAGATTTGATAATGATTTACCAGAAAAAATTCTCAAGATAGTGAAACAATTAAATATGGAAGATGTTATCGCAGTAGAAGGTGAAGTGCATAAGCGACCGGAGGGTTCAGCTAATAAAAATATGCCGACAGGTGAAATTGAAGTTGTTGTAAAAGATTTTGAAATGTTAAATAAATCAAAACCGACTCCATTTGAAATTAAGAAGCGAGAAACCGGAAGTGAAAATTTAAGATTAAAATATAGATATTTGGATTTACGAACCAAAGAATTACAAAAAAATATTCTAATTAGACATAATGCATTACAATCTACAAGAGAATTTTTAAGTGGTGAAAAATTTATGGAAATTGAGACGCCATTCTTTATTAAATCAACACCGGAAGGAGCAAGAGATTTTGTCGTGCCAAGTAGAATGAATTTGGGAAAGTTTTATGCATTACCCCAATCTCCACAGACATTTAAGCAATTATTAATGATATCCGGTTTTGACAAGTATTTTCAAATTGTGAAGTGTTTTCGTGATGAAGATCTTCGAGCAGATAGGCAACCGGAATTTACACAAATTGATATGGAAATGTCATTTATTGATGAAAGTGATGTCCAAAATATCTCTGAAAAAATGTTAGCCCATATTTTTAAAAATACAATTGGTAAAGAAATTTCAATTCCATTTCCAAAAATTACATATCATGAAGCAATGGAAAAATATGGAAATGATAGTCCGGATACAAGATTTGAAATGATGATAGAAAATGTGGAAGATTTTGCTAAACAGACGAATTTCAAAATTTTTCATTCTGCAATGGAAAATAATGGTGTCGTTAGAGCATTAAAAGTAAAAAACGGATCTGAATTTTCACGAAAGGACATTGATGAATTAACCGAATTGGCAAAAAGATATGGAGCGAAAGGTCTCGCCTATGTGAAATATAATAATAATGAATTTCAATCCGGAATTTCAAAATTTATTGACGAAAAGTCGGGAAAAATACTTGTTGATAAATTGAATTTGACGAATAATGATCTTATTTTATTTATGGCTGATAAGTGGAAAGTTTCATTAACTGTTTTGGGAAGTATCAGAAAATATCTTGGTAAAAAAATGGATTTGATCAACAATGAAGAAATATCGGCTCTTTGGGTTACGGACTTTCCTTTATTTGAATACAATGAAGAGGAAAATCGGTATCAATCGATGCATCATCCTTTTACTTCACCTAATGAAGAGGGTTGGAAATATTTGGAAAGTGATCCTGCAAAGGTAAAATCACGTGCTTATGATGTCGTGATCAATGGTCAAGAAATTGGTGGCGGAAGTATTCGTATTCATTCACGCGAAAAACAAAAAAGAATATTTTCTGCGTTAAATATCTCTGATGAAGAGGCAAATAGGAAATTCGGATTTCTATTAAATGCTTTTGAATATGGCGCTCCTCCTCATGGTGGAATTGCATTTGGATTTGATCGTTTAGTTGCAATTCTTGCAGGCGAAGAGACAATTCGTGAAGTTATTGCTTTTCCCAAAACAACAACAGCTCAATCTTTAATGATCGGTTCACCTGATATTATTGATGAAAAACAACTGAAAGAATTGGGATTGAAAATTGAAACGGAAAAATGAAAATTTGAAAACAAATAGTAACCTAAAATTGCCATTTTATTTTATTTCTGATACTCATATTTCTACCGTGTTATCCAAAAATGAAATTGATAAAAGAAAAGATCTCTTTTCACTTTTTGAAAAAATAATTGAAACAAAAGGTACACTTTTCATTCTCGGTGATTTCTTTGATTTTTGGTTCGATCATGGAAATTATATTCATAAAGATTTGACGGAAGTTGTAGAATATTTGGAAAAGATCATAAATGCCGGTATTGAAATTCACTATGTAGCCGGAAATCATGATTACTGGATCAAGGGATTATTGACAAAAAATGTTGGTATCAATTTCTATCCGGATAAGATTGAATTTATTCATAATAATAAAAAGTTTTTACTTATGCACGGAGATGGTCTATTGAAACGCGATAGAGGATATAGATTGCTCAAAAAGGTGTTTAGGTCACGAATAGTAATTAATTTATTCAAAATTTTACCTGCTTCATGGATCTATAAGATCGGTGAAAAGGTAAGTAATATTACTAGGCGATATAATCAACCGATCATAAATATGAAAGATGTTGATGAAATGATAAACTATATGAATAAAAAAAATAGTGAAGGATATGACATTGCAATGATGGGACATATTCATTATCCAAAACTTATAAATTCGAATGATAATTATTCTCTCATTTTAGGCGACTGGATTACACATAGAAGTTATGCTGTCTGGGATGGAAAAAAGGTTTTGCATTTGGAGTGGGAAGAGATGGTTAAATTTGTTTAATAGAGTTTATTTTAGTTCTTTAAATAATAAACAAATTAGAGAATTATATTAATTATAGATCATATTTTAATTTTATAAACCATTTATCTACTTCTTTTATCCATTGGTCACTTTTTAAAATTCTTTGATATGGATTTTGGATCATTTCAGGTTTATAATTTTCTAATTTCATTTTTTTTCTATCAACAAGATAAAGAAAATATTGATTCTGTTTTAGTCTCGCAACTTCAACTTCATTTTTAGACCAGTAAAAGTATAAAGTCTCTTCACAAGATTTTAAAACCTATCGATTTTAAATAATTATAAGTTGGATTATAATATTCAGGTTTTCTTGTAGGATCGTTTTCATCTCCTTCAGGTACAACAATAACCATGCCTTGTCTTGCACGAGTTAGTAAAACTCTATAAGCATTTTTCTGATATGATTTCCTTACTTCTTTTCGGATATAATTCCATTTACTCCCTCTGAATGATCTATGTTGCCAACCATTATCAGAAAATCTAAAATCAGCATCCCAAGTTACACAAACCCAATCAAGTTCAAGACCTTGGATATGAAATTCCGTTGCGACATCTTCAAGATAATATGATGATCTTACATCTTCCTTACCATCTAGAAACCAATGTATTGGATTCATTGGTGATTTTACGTCTATACAGTGAGGTTTTAGTCTTTCAGCTTGAGAAGATACAACAATCCCGTATCTTTCAGAACCTCTGGCTTGAAGCTTCAACCATTCTTTTGCTTTTTTTAGATTTCTAGTTAACATAATTGGATACTTAGTTGAAAGTGATTCTAATGTTTTTTTGGCATCTTCCAAATCAATATCTAAGATTTGTTTGATTAACAAAGATACATTTTCTGCACGAAAAGAACGCATGGATACAGAAAGATGTAAAGAGTCTTCGTAGAATACATTGGATCTATGTTTAATGTTTTCGAGAACTTTGCCTGCTCCATATTCACTATCAGTTAATCTGGACGATAAATAAATATGCCAATCAGGAAAAGATTTATTAAGTGAATCTATCCACTCAACGATTCCAGCTTCACCTGTATTGATTTCTTGTCCTCCTCCAACAAGACATACAATAACAGCCCAATCTTTATGACGGTCTAAACAAGATATCAAGAATTCTGGTTCTGATAAAATAAAATTTGGATTATTCTTTCTCCGTTTCATAAAGTCAGCAGTCTTAGAAAGATTCCATGCTCTTTGAGCTTCATCAAATAACGCTACATGTTCGAGAGGTGGATTTTGCATATCTAATAAACATTCATCCCTAAAATTATGTACATTCTGGATGAACATTTTTACTTCACTCATCACTTCACCTTTTTTAACCTTTATACTTTGGTTTTTCAATCTTTTAACTTTGTCTCTCGTTAGAGCTTCCCGTAAAATAGATACAAGCGGTCCATTCCCTGATAGAAAAACGCTGTATAAGTCATTTGATTTATCGAAATGTGAAGTTGCAATATTCAAGCCAATCAATGTCTTACCAGCACCAGGAACACCAGTTACGAAGCAAATTGATTTATTAGAACTATTTCTTGAAGATTTTATAATATTAGCAACCTCATCAGTAGTTGTACTCAAATTAATTCCACTTGCATCATTCCTTGAAATTTCACTAACAGAATGATCGTTGTATAATGCTTTTGCAGCTTCAATAATTGTAGGAGTTGGGCAATACCTTCCATTTTCCCATTCTTGATAATCAATTTTATCATCTTCACTAAATTCCAATACGTTTAAAATAACTTTTGCAAGTAAATCGATATTACTATTTATAGGAAAAAGTAATTTATCATTCTGCGAGGTAACTGAAATTGTAAATGATTCAACATTAGCATTAGTTGCGACTAAGACGGGAGCTATAAGTTTTTCATGGCTTGATTCATGAAAATTCTTTAAATCTAATGCATAATCCCAAACCTGATCATAGCCATACTTTGTAAAAGTGTTTTCATTTACTTTAAACTCGATTACGAATAAAACTGAATCTATAATCAAAACAGCATCAATTCGTTCTCCCATTCTAGGGATAGAGTATTCAAGATAAATCTTACCTTCAAATGGAATTAGAACTTTTTTAAGAATATCAATTTCAGCAATCCATGCTTCTCGTTGTGTTTGCTCCAAAGAAAATTCGTTATTGATTGATAAAGTTCCAATTATCTCTTGTGTTGAAGATAATAAAAATTCTTTAATCTCATTAGAATAATATGCTCTTTTCATAATCCTATTTTCCACATTTCTTGTCGAAGTTTGATTTCAGGTTTAGTATTTTTTCCTTTCATTTTACTCATTATTTTTGATGTGATCTCTTTTTCGGGAATTGGAGATCTACCATCACGAATATTTTTTGTCATACAATAATATTTTTGAAACTTGTTGAAGCTAACTGTCTTACTTTTAATTGAATGAATAAAATTATCAATATTATTGATTTCTCTTTTCGTAAATTGTTGATTATTAATTAGCGGTTTTAATGTTTCTGCTCTTGGACCTTGGCTTTTATGGATTTCAACAATCCATTTATATTTTTTATTTTCAAAATCAGAATGATAATTTGTGAGTTCAACCCTAATTGTGTTAATAATTAAATAGGGAATATGATATTTAAATTTAGCTGTCTCTTTTTTGGGCTTTTCAACATTTAAGTGAAAGCTATTGAGACTAAGATTTATAAAATCAATTTTTTCTGGATGATTAATTGGTATATAATCAGAATTGAATTTTAAGTTCTCTTTAAGAGCAATTGCTTTTGCGAAAGCAAATGATAACTTTGGTGGAACTGCATTACCAACAAGTTTATATTTCATACTTTTTGATTTACCGTAAAATCTATAGTCTATTGGGAAACTCATTAAGGATGCAATTTCTCTAATTGTTGGTGCTCTAAATCTATTTTCTTTATAGCCCAATATCATCGATTCTCTGGCAGAAAATGAAATTGTAGCCATAACTGTTCGGGATGGTTTTTCTTCATTTTCAGGGAAAGACATTCTTCCCATGTATCCCTTATCTTGTTTTAATCTTTTTGCTTTTTTCCACTCATGCTCTGCTACTTCGCGAATATAATGATGATCAGTAACTTCTTTTGAAACCATCGAGTAATTTGAGTAGTTTGGATCGATAATTACTGAGTCTAAGTTTTCTTTGGGAATTCCTAAAGAATCTAGTATAAATGAAAGATGTATAAGCTCATCATCATTTTCTATTGTTTTTACAGGTGTTGGGAATACACCACAAAAAAAACGTTTCCTGTTTGAAGGAACACTATAATATTTTGCATTATATATTCCTGCATTACCATTATTAATTTTTAGAGATTTTTTACTATTAATTCCAAGTTCTTTACCTGAATACTCATCATTAATATGGCTTTTTAAATTTGGCACATTTTCCAATATCCAATATTTTAAGATTGAATTTTTTTTATATTTCTTTCTGAAAATGATTCTAAGGAAAGCTTCAAATAACTCAATGCCCTTTGTCTTATCACCTTTTCCAGATTTATTTGAATTTGAAAAAGCGATACAAGGTGGAGAACCAATGATTATCTCAGAATCTGGGATTATTTTTTCAAATTCTTTGTCTGGCAACTTCGATAATCTTATTACATCATCTAAAATCGTATTAGATCCAGAATGATTTTCTCTGTGTGTATCAACGGCAGGTTGCCAATTATCAACCGCCCATATCACGTCAAATCCAGCTTGTCTAAAACCTTCAGAAAATCCACCACTTCCACAAAAAAAATCAATTACTTTCATGTTAATGCAATATTTCTTTAATTCTAATTACACACTTATCAATATTATTTTTTATCTCACATTCCCATATTACAATTGTTTTCCAATTCAATTTTTGTAAATCATTAATTTTCTTTTTATCTCTTTTAATATTCTTACTAAATTTT
>Ga0222636_1001137_pt1 | contig 11038 bp, 6 predicted proteins | sample AntAcemetagen141_FD_179811 | JGI IMG/M metagenome (GOLD analysis project Ga0222636, IMG submission 179811) | Saline water microbial communities from Ace Lake, Antarctica - #141 | ecosystem: Environmental > Aquatic > Non-marine Saline and Alkaline > Saline | place: Antarctica: Ace Lake | collected...
TGGTCCGGGCGATGACCAGGGAAGCCGGCGTCCCCAAGGAATGGCTGGAGTGGCACGGTCACAATGACTTCTATCTGGCCACCGCCAACGCGGCCGCGGCCTGGATCTATGGTTGCGGCGGTCTCAACGCTACCGTCCTGGGCTTCGGAGAGCGGACCGGAAATACGCCGATAGAGGCGGCCTGTGTTACCTATGCCGAACTTACCGGATCCACCAACGGGATGGACCTTTCGGTCATTACGGAGATGGCGGAGTATTTTAAAGAGGAGTTAGATTGTAAGATCCCGTATAACATGCCCCTGGTCGGTCGGGACTTTAATATCACCCGGGCCGGAATTCATGCTGACGGCGCGATCAAGAACGAGGAGATCTATAATATCTTCGATACCGGTTCCCTCTTGAAACGGCCCCCTTCGGTCGCGGTAACCGATAAATCCGGAGTCTCGGGGATCCTCTACTGGATACAGACCCAGACCGACCTGGATACGGATAATCTCAATAAGAATCATCCCGGCGTGGTCAATATCCGCGACTGGGTGGACGATATCTACCGGTCCGGCCGGACCACATCGATATCTTCCGATGAGATGATGGTCAAGGTTAAGCTCCATCTCCCCCATCTCTTCAAGTCCAAATTCGATAGAATCAAGGATCGGGTTGCTTCGATCGCTCTGGGACTGGCCTGCGAGATGGTAGCCAATCCGGAGATATGCTCAATGGATCCGGCCCGCCAGTTACCGGTTCTGGAAGAGTATATTGTGAAAGATCCCTTCCTTAAATATCTCTATGTTACCGATACCGCCGGTAAGAAGATAATCCAGAATGTTGTTCATACTTACGACAAAGCCAAGTACGACCGGGAGTTTGAACTTCATCAGGATTTCGCCGACCGGAGCTGGTTTGTCAACCCGATGAAGGATGGCCAATCATACATAACCGACTTCTATATCTCGCGGTTTGATGATGCACTCTGTATAACTGTCTCCGCCCCGATCAGGAATGACCGGGAAGAGATAGTCGGTGTCCTGGGCTGTGATATTCGTTTTGAAGACGCGGCCAAACTGGAGGACGAACCGCAGGTAGTAATAAGTGTTGAAGAATAAAACCGATAGATTGAAATAAAGCTAGACCCTGCTCGAAAAGCCTTTTTAACCACGAAGAACACGAAGTTCACGAAGGAATTTGAGAAAACAGGAAAAATTACATAGTTTTCTTTATTTTTCTTCGTGATCTTCGTGCCCTTCGTGGTAAATCACTTCGCTCTTCAAAATGTTTTTTTGAGGAATGTCAAACCATCGTACTAATAAATTTAGAAACAGGAACTTAACAGAATGAAAATTGATTCAACAGCAATTGAAGCGGCAGAGAAACATCTGGGAAACCTTTTAACGACTCAGCTGGAACGGGTGGAACGGCTGAAAGACGCGCCGGATTGGCTTGACTTTCAAAATCTCCGTCCCCTCCGAATCGGGATCATCGGGGGAGATGGGATCGGCCCGTATATCTCCCGGGAATCCCAGAGAGTTTTAGGGCATATTTTGGCTGATGAACTTGAATCGGGTAAGATTATCTTCCAGTTTATTGAGGGGCTCACCATCGAGAACCGGGCCGCGGTAGGGAAAGCCATCCCCGATGATATTCTCCTGGAGATCAAAGAATGTCCGATTCTCCTTAAGGGGCCGACTACTACCCCCCGCAAAGGCGACCCCTGGCCGAATATCGAGAGCGCCAATGTCGCGATGCGCAAGGAACTCGATCTCTTTGCCAATATCCGGCCGGTCCGGATACCCGAACTCGATATTGACTGGACCTTCTTCCGGGAGAATACCGAAGGGGCCTATGTTCTGGGCAGTGAAGGGTTTAAGGTCACCGACGATCTGACCGTTGATTTCAAGGTTATCACCCGTCCCGGCGCGGAGCGGATAATTAAAATGGCATTTGAATATGCGGCCGAGAATAATATCTCCCGGGTTACCGCTGTCACCAAGGCCAATGTTATCAAGACTACCGACGGCCTCTTCCTGGATACTTTCGCACGGATCGCGAAAGATTATCCGGATATCGAGGCCGATGACTGGTATATCGATATCATGACCGCGAAGCTTATTGACCCGAACCGGAGGTCTCAATTTAAGGTGTTCGTCCTCCCCAATCTCTACGGCGATATCCTGACCGATGAGGCGGCCCAGATTCAGGGGGGTGTCGGAACAGCCGGGAGCGCCAATATCGGGCGGCGTTACGCGATGTTTGAGGCTATCCACGGGAGCGCCCCCCGGATGGTGAAAGAAGGACGAGCGAAATATGCCGACCCCTTCAGCATGATCCGGGCCGGAGCGATGCTCCTAAAGCAGGTCGGCTACACCGATCAGGCCGCGAGGTTGGAGATGGCCCTGGATATCTGCGGCCAGTTTGAGAAAAGAATCGTAATCACCGGCCGCCCCGGCGGAGCCACCTCCCGAGAGATCACTGACTATCTGCTGGAGACTCTCGCCGATCCCGGTCTGGAAGAGAAATGGCGCCGGTACCAAAGTTGAGGCCCGGGTCAAGTGGCAATCGGTCCGACTCGTCCGACCAGTCCGACTTGTCCGCCGAAAAATCCAATGCCAAAAACAAATAAAGCCGAACTCCTGCAAAAAGCCGAACAGCCGGCCCGGGACGCGATGAGACTTCACCCCTTCTACCGGGGGAAGATTGAGGTGGTTCCCAAATGCCGGATCAATTCAACTGATGATTTCGCGATCTGGTATACCCCGGGTGTGGCGGCCCCCTGTATCGCGATCAATAAAAATCCGGAATTAGTCTATAGCTATACCAACAAATGGAACGCGGTCGCGGTAATTACCGACGGCTCCCGGGTCCTGGGATTGGGAGATATCGGCCCGGAAGCGGCCCTTCCCACCATGGAGGGGAAGGCTCTTCTCTTCAAGTATCTGGGTGGAGTGGATGCTTATCCGATCTGCCTGGATACCAAAGATCCGGAAGAGATCATTCGGACGGTCAAGATCCTCCAGCCTTCTTTCGGCGGGATCAATCTGGAAGATATCGCTCAGCCGAAGTGCTTTACTATTCTGGACCGGCTCCGGCGGGAGTGCCGGATCCCGGTCTGGCACGATGATCAGCAGGGGACCGCCGCGGTTACCCTGGCCGGTTTGATTAACGCGCTGGAGATTGTAAAGAAGAAGATCGAAGATGTGAAGATCGTTCTGGTCGGAGCCGGTGCCGCCAATCTCTGTATCGCCCGGTTGATCATCACCTTCGGCGCCGATCCGGCTAAGATCATCATCTGCGACAGCAAAGATACACTACATAAAGGCCGCGGTGAACTCGCGGAGACCCATCCGCAAAAATGGGAGATGTGCCGGAAGACCAATCCGGCAGCGGTAACGGGAGGAATTGGTGAAGCGGCCAGGAATGCTGATGTCATGATCGCGCTCTCCCGCCCCGGGCCGGATACCATCGCCCCGGAATGGATCTCCCGGATGGCCCCGGACGCCATCTGTTTTTTCTGCGCCAACCCCACTCCGGAGATTTGGCCCTGGGAAGCGAAAGAGGCGGGAGCCCGGATCGTGGCGACCGGGCGGAGCGATTTCCCCAACCAGGTCAACAACTCCCTGGGCTTTCCCGGTATCTTCCGGGGCGCCCTGGATGTCCGCGCCTCAGCCATCACCGATGAGATGTGCATCGCCGCCTCCCGGGAACTGGCGTCCTGCGCCCGGGACCGCGGCATCAGCGAAGAGTACCTTATCCCCACCATGGACGATTGGGAGGTCTATCCCCGGATCGCGGTCGCGGTCGGAATGAAGGCGATCGAGCAGGGTCTGGCCGCCACCCCCCTCTCCCGGGATGAACTTTCCCAAACCGCGGAAGAGATCATCAAGCGTTCCAGGGAAGAGGCACAGCTTTTAATGAGAGAGGGAATTATCCCCTCAAAATGAAGCTAATTAAAACCACGAAGGACACGAAGATCACGAAGAATAATTACGAGACAATCAGGCTTTAGCTCATTTTTAAAACCTTCGTGATCTTCGTGTCCTTCGTGGTTAATTAAATCGTTATTTCAGGTGATATATGCGCACAATAACAACCAGTTCGATCACAGATACTGTCGCCCGCCTCTGTCGGGAAGCCAACTGCTCCCCGAATGAGGACCTGATGGCGGCACTCCTTGCCGCCAGGGAGACGGAAGAGTCGGAGGATGGCCGGGTTATCCTGGAAGAGCTGATCTCCAACGCTCGCCTGGCCGCCGAATTGGATTCTCCGGTCTGCCAGGATACTGGTACCGCCGTTATATTTCTGGAGCTGGGTCAGGACTGCCAAATCACCGGCGGGGATCTCCGGGAGGCGGTTGACGAGGGAGTGCGCCGTGGTTATCACGAGGGGTTTCTGCGTTCTTCAATAGTAGCCGATCCATTACGGAGGAAAAACACCGGAGACAATACTCCGGCAGTGATCCACACCGAGATTGTTCCCGGTGATAAATTGAAGATCACCGTGGCCCCCAAGGGCGCCGGGAGTGAAAATATGTCCACGATCCGGATGATGACCCCGGCTGAGGGACCGAAAGAGATATCCGAGTTTGTGGTTGAGTGGGTGACTGCTGCCGGCGCTAATCCCTGTCCCCCCATCATCGTTGGTCTGGGGATAGGGGGGAACTTTGAATATTCCGCCCTCCTGGCCAAGGAGGCGATCCTCCTCCCGATAGGTTGTCGTAATCCTGATCCGTTCTACGCGGAGATGGAGCAGAACATAGTTGAAGAATTAAATCGAACCGGTATAGGTCCGGGAGGACTGGGGGGGAGGACCACCTGTCTTGACTGCCATATCCTGACCTACCCCTGCCATATTGCCAGCCTCCCGGTGGCCATCAACCTGGATTGCTGCGTGGCCAGGCATAAATCCGTGGTACTATAGCAGAGAAAAATGACTGAAGGACAAAAATTCAGGGCCGGGAAGATGAAAACTGTCCGACCAGTCCGACTGGTCTGACCGGTCCGACTCCGCTACCTATCCGGCGGCGGCCATTTCAACTTTCAAAAGACAATGAACAAAGACCGAATAACAACCGATTTCCTGGTTATCGGGAGCGGCCTGGCGGGTTTGAGTTTTTCCCTGAAGACCGCCGGAGCCGGATCGATTGCGCTGGTTACCAAGCAGGATATTTCCGAGTCCAGCAGTCGCTATGCCCAGGGGGGCATTGCCGCGGTCACCGACCGGAAGGACTCCTTTAAATACCATATCCGGGATACCCTTGTCGCCGGCGATGGACTCTGCCGGGAAGATGTGGTGGAGATGGTGGTAAATAACGCGCCCGATCGGATCCGCGAACTGATCGATTTGGGGGTGAAATTTACCCGGAACCGGGGAAATCGGAGAGAATACGATCTGGGGAGAGAAGGAGGGCATTCCAAACGGCGCGTCCTCCACGCCGCCGATCAGACCGGGGCGGAGATAGAGGAGCGGTTGGTCGAAGCCGTGCGCCGTGATCACCGGATCAAGATCTATGAATACCATATCGCGGTTAATCTCATCACCGCCCTGGATCCGGATACCGGAGAGCTGAGATGTTATGGCGCGTATGTCTTAAACAGCCGAACCGGCCGGGTCAAGACCTTCCTGGCCCATACCACCATCCTGGCCGCCGGCGGCGCGGCCAAGGTCTATCTCTATACCAGTAATCCCGACACTACCGCCGGGGACGGGGTGGCCATGGCTTATCGGGCCGGCGCGAGGATTGCCAATATGGAGTTCATGCAGTTCCACCCCACCTGTCTCTATCACCCGGAAGCGAAGTCATTTCTGATCTCGGAAGCGGTGCGGGGTGAAGGCGCCCTACTCAAGACCGTGGCCGGGAAATCATTCATGCACCGCTATCACCCGATGAAGAGCCTGGCTCCACGTGATATCACCGCCCGGGCGATCGATACCGAGATGAAGAAGAGCGGGGATGATTATGTCCTGCTGGATATCACTCACCAGGACGGTTCGTTCATCAAGAAACGGTTCCCATATATATATAAGCAGTGCCGTAAATTTGGTATTGATATGACCAAAACCCCCATCCCGGTTGTCCCGGCGGCCCATTATACCTGCGGTGGTGTGCTTATTGATACACGGGGACGGACCAGCATTTCCGGGCTCCTGGCGATTGGCGAGGTCTCTAATACCGGCCTTCACGGCGCCAACCGGTTGGCCAGCAACTCGCTCCTGGAGGCTCTGGTCTTCAGCGATCGTGCGGCGGAATTGGCCCGGGATGAACTCAAAAAAACGATCCGATACCCGGAGATTCCGGCCTGGAAGATTGGACAGGCGGGTGAACCTAATGAAGCGGTGATGGTAGCTCATAACTGGGATGAACTCCGGCGCCTGATGTGGAACTATGTGGGAATTGTCCGTTCCGACAAGCGACTGGAACGGGCCCGGCGACGGATCCGGAATCTGCTCAAGGAGATCAACCAGTATTACTGGGACTTTATCATTACCGCCGACCTGATCGAATTGAGGAATCTGGCTACGGTTGCCGATCTGATTATCCGTTCCGCTCAGAAGCGTAAAGAGAGCCGGGGACTTCATTACAGTCTCGACTACCCGGAGAAGGACGACCGGAACTTTAAAAAAGATACAATTATCAGATTGCGCCGGACGCGAAAATAATTAGTGTCTGAACGAAATCCCCGATTTTGAAGGGTATTGGTGGTAGCCGTACCTTTTAAGGTGCGTGATTTACTGCCGTTAGAAACATTGTAAATTGGGTTCACGCAGGTTAAAACCTGCGGCTACCAAAATTGGGGTTTTCGTTCAGATAATAATTAGTGCTTTGAAAACCGGACCTAGTCTGCTTTAATCATATTTATATACGAAAAAATATAAGGAGAACTAATTATGACTGAAAAAAAGAAAGAGATGGAAGAGACCACTGATCAAGCCCCTATAGCTCAGGAGGAAGAAGCCGCCCCGGCCGTGGAAGAAGCCGCCCCGGCAGTGGAAGAAGTAGCTCCGGCAGTGGAAGAAGCCGCCCCGGCAGTAGAAGAAGCCGCTCCGGCAGTGGAAGAAGCCGCCCCGGCAGTGGAAGAAGCCGCCCCGGCAGTGGAAGAAGCAGCTCCGGCAGTGGAAGAAGCAGCTCCGGCAGTGGAAGAAGCAGCTCCGGCAGTAGAAGAAGCAGCTCCGGCAGTGGAAGAAGCGGCCCCGGCAGCGGAAGAAGCAGCTCCGGCAGCGGAAGAAGCCGCCCCGGAAGAAGAAGAGCCGGAAGCCACACCGAATAAGAAAGTTCGCCTGATGACGCTTGAGGAAGTGACGAAGAAGTTGGCCCGTTCCCGTCTGAAGATGGGAGGCGATACATCCGTCTATATCAAACACCTCCTGGCCCGGAAAGCTGAACTGCAAGGAGATGGTGAGATCAAAGAGGATTCTCAGTAATATCGCATTGGTAACCTAAAAAGTTAATACCATAGTATAGATATTCCCAAATCCCACCTCTCCTCCTCTGTTCTTTGAGTCTCGTCGGAGAGATGGGATTTGGGATTTTTTGTTATCCTGGTCGTCTGAAACAGCGTGGCAACAAAGAGTTAGTTGGCTCTCAGTCATATTGTGTGGGTAGCAACATATATTATTTACCACGAAGGACACGGAGGAAAATACTAACATAGATTAGAACCTATTTGGAAAATCAACCACGGTTTGATTGTTTTTGAGGGATAAGTTAATACAAGTGTTTGCATTACAATCCACTACATTAAATGGGCAGTTGATCTTTTGACGCATACCGAATAGATAAAACTATCTTCTACTTCCATCTCCTTCGTGATCTTCGTGTACTTCGTGGTTTAAATTAGCCCGGATAACCCACTTAAAATGGCTGAGAATTTAAAAGATAAGCGCCTGCGTGAGATCGGTAAAATACTTGAGATTAGAGGAGATCGGGTGAAGATCTCTCTCCCCCTGAAGGAAGGTTGCGGCACTTGTGGAAAATGCACACTCGGCAAGGGAGGGAAATATATGCGGCTTGAGATAGAGAATATTGCCGGCACGCGGGTGGGGGATGAGGTGCTGATCGAGGTCCCGGAAAGAGATCCCCTTGTTGCCGCTACCCTCCTATTCGGAGTCCCTCTGCTCGGGCTCCTGGCAGGCGGCGGCGCGGGATACCTGCTCTTCTCCAGTTGGGAAGGCGATCCAAACGCCGGCGCCGGTCTCCTCGGGTTGATGACGATGGCGTGTGTATTTATAATACTTCGCCGGAGAGAAAGACAGCAGATGAAGACAGACGGCGGCGGGATCAGGATAGTAAAAATAATTAAGCCGGGGGACGCTTAATTATTCTCCGTCGTTTTGTGTGGGTTATAATGATAATTTAAACCACGAAGGACACGAAGATCACGAAGGAGATGTGAATAGAAAATAGCCCTATCTATACGGTATGGTTCGACCGATTAACTGTATATTTAATGTAGTGGTTTGTACTTTAATTTAATCACTTGTGTTAACATATACCTCAAAAACAATCAAACTGTGGTTGATTTACCGAATCGGTTCTAATCTATGTCATTATTTTTCTTCGTGATCTTCGTGTCCTTCGTGGTAAATAATACATGTTGCTACCCGCACAATATAACTGAGAACCATATATTTATATTCATCGTGTAACAGGAATGTCCCCGGTATTTCCAAAATATAATCGGCTCAAGCTCCGGATTGTCCAGAGGCCGGTTGAAAACCGGAAGATGCCGATCTCATCAGTTCCGTCACCATCGTAATCCCCGGGCATATTGAAGTCACCGGAAGAGCCGAAATAAACCCGGCTGACTCCCCGGGTCACCCATAAGCCGGATGAAGGACGTAAAATCCCCACTTCCCTGCTCCCGTTCCCGTTATAATCTCCGGGGACCGGTTCATCGGTGTGGCTGCCGAAATATATCCGGCCGCAGGAAAATCCGCCGAGGAATCTTGACATCAATCACCATTTCATGAGAAAATTGTTTTTTAGGAAAACAGAGGCTTCCTTTCCCGATATCAGTATAATGCGCATAATAAACGGATAGAAAAAGCGATCCGGGCCGCAGTCAAGTTGGGTTAGAAAAAATTACGGCGCTGTGAGAAAAAATGAAAAGCACTCTCCAGGCAAAAGAACCGCTTACCAACGAAATCAAGAGGCTTCGCCGCCGGGTTACCGAGTTAAAAAAGGCCGAGGCCGATTGTCAGCGGGCCAATGAGTTTCTTCGCGAAAGCGAGGAGCGATTCCGGCTGTTTTTCGAACGTGAGTCATCATACTGCTACATAGTTTCACCCAAAGGCATAATCCTTGATGCGAACAAGAGCGCCCTTCGAGTACTCGGTTATAAGAAAAAGGATCTCATCGGTCAGCCCCTGAAAAAAATTTACGCCCCTGAGTCCCAGAGCAAAATAAAAAAGTTTCTCGCGGAATGGAAGAAAACCGGGGAACTCAAAAACAAGGAGATGGTTATCATCTCCAGGAAAGGAACGAAAAGAACCGTTCTCCTCAACACGAGCGCGCTGAAAGACACCGATGGAAAGATACTGCATTCGATCTCAGTACATCAGGATATTACAGAACGAAAGAGAATCGAAGAGAAGACCAAGCATCTTAATATTGTTCTGCACTCCCTCCGCAGCGTCAATCAGATCTTAACCGAAGAAAAAGACCGCGCTCAACTGCTGAGAGACATCTGTAAAGCCCTGGTCAAGACCCGGGGCTATAAGAATGCCTGGATTGTTCTGCTGGATGGTTCCGGCCAGCCCCAGATGACAGCTGAAGCCGGTTTAGGGAGAGAATTCTTGTCCATGGTGGAACAGTTACAAAGTGGTTCCTACCCTACCTGTTTCAGGAAGGCCATTTCCCGGGCCGGAGTGGTAACCATCCAGAATCCATATCAGGATTGCCCGGACTGCCCCTTATCATATAGATACGCGGGGAGGAAAGGGATGAGCGTCCGCCTGAAATACGGGAATGAAGTTTATGGTGTATTGGCTGTATCCACCTCCCCGGAGATTCAAATAGATGATAAGGATGAGCAATCTCTCTATAAAGAGATCGCGCATGACATTTCTTTCGCCCTCTACAACCTGCAGATCGCGGAAGACCATGAACGGGTGAGAAAGAAGATCGAATTGCTGTCAAAATTCCCGAGCGAAAATCCTTATCCTGTGTTGAGGATCGTAAAAGACGGAACTATCCAATACGCTAATCGGTCCAGTTCACCCCTGTTGAAGGTATGGGGATGCCGGATCGGGGCGAGACTGACCGGAAAATGGTACCAATTGACTACTGACACGATCTGTTCCGGTGCCAACCGGGAAGCGGAGATGACCTGCGGAGATCGTCTTCTGCTCCTGACATTCGCTCCCGTGAAAGGTTCCGACTATCTTAACGTCTATGGGCTCGACATTACCGAGCGGCAGAAAGCGAAAGAAGCCGAACAGTTAAAAAAATTGACCGAGTCTCTGATCAACTTTCAGGAAGAGGAGAGGAAGAGGGTAGCCCGGGAGATGCACGATCAGATCGGGCAGTTGCTGGTCGCCGTTAAGCTTCACCTGAAGATGATCTCCCGGGATCATCCCGGTCTGGATGAATCAGTGGTAAAAGGATTAAACAATGTGGACGGTCTGCTCGACCAGGCACAGGAAGACGCTCGCCGCATCGCCGCACGACTCCGGCCGGACATTCTGGATGATTTCGGTCTGAGTGCCGCCATTGAGAACGAAATTTCCACACTGGCCGAGTTGAGCGGTCTTAAGATAATCTTCAAGAAGACGAAGTTTCCGGATAGGATTGACCCCCGTAAGGAGGTAGCTCTCTACCGGGTGGCTCAGGAGGCTTTGACGAACATTATCAGGCATGCCGGGGCGACCAGTGTGACTGTAAATCTTTCCCTGGCCGACGGCAAAGCGATTCTCAGTGTCCTGGATGACGGGATAGGGTTTGATCAAAATGGGACCAAAGCCTTGAGGCTGGGGATACTGGGCATGAAAGAGCGGGTGGAATCACTGGGGGGTGTCCTGCGGATAGAAGCAAAGTCTGGAGGAGGAA
>Ga0222636_1001142_pt1 | contig 10986 bp, 10 predicted proteins | sample AntAcemetagen141_FD_179811 | JGI IMG/M metagenome (GOLD analysis project Ga0222636, IMG submission 179811) | Saline water microbial communities from Ace Lake, Antarctica - #141 | ecosystem: Environmental > Aquatic > Non-marine Saline and Alkaline > Saline | place: Antarctica: Ace Lake...
ATTTAAATACTGCCTCTGTTTCATGTGGAGGTAGATGAAGGAAATGTCCTATGGAAACTCCTTGAAGCCGGATAGTACGGAATCACTGATCGAGTCTCTCCATGCTAAACAGCGAAAGAGGTCCCTGGTCATCAATCCTGACTATCTTGATGACGAAAAGCTGCCAGGGGATGAAAGGGCAGCGGTTCTAAAAGAAATCTTTAATCGTAACATCCGTGAGAAGCAGCTAAGCCGGATAATATCACATCTTGCCCCGGTCCTGGACGGTATTCACCCGAATTCTGCTTTGATCTTTGGACCAACTGGTGCTGGAAAGACTGTCACTTTGATGCACGTGCTTTCCACGTTTGAACGCGTCGCTGAAGCCAGGGGGATCATGTTTCGTTATTCATATATCGATTTGACGTCCCCCAAAACCTACTTTGGCGCCTTGAACGAGGTCGCTATTTCCCTTGATGGCTCCTGTAAAAAATACCGCAAAGGGATCCCCGTTGAATATATGCAAGCCCAAATTGTGGAGTCGCTTGGGAATTATGATGGTTATCTCAGCTTACTCATCGATGAGGCTGATAATATCCGGCCCAACTCGGATAATTTTCTTACATTTCTTGCAAAAACCCTCCCCCGGAAAGCTTCTTGTAGATTAATTCTTGTTCTCCTGACGAATCGGCTCGATTGGGAAAAGACCCTTGACCCCAGGATCCTGAGTTTTCTCAAAAAAACTGATATGATCTTTGAACCCTATGACGCCCTTGACCTTCTGGAGATCCTGAAACTCAGGGTTGATAAAGCTCTTGATAAAACCAAAGTCGATATCGCTGCACTTAGAAAGGTGGCTGCATATGCATCGCGGGAAACCGGAGACGCAAGAAAGGCCGTTGAACTTCTGGCGAAAGCTGTCAAGGTAGCCGAAGAAAGCACGGGCAGGCTCACAGAAAAGGAAGTCGATATCGCAGCTGATCGACTTGAGATAGACAAAACAGAAGAACTGATCAAGGCACTTGCAATGCAGCAACGTCTGGCGTTGAAGTCCTGTTACGGGGCGTTATCAAATGGCCATAAAAAGACATATACAGGACAGGTCTACCGCGTCTATGGGAACGTCTGCTGTCGGGAAGGCCTGCGGCCTTTGACCCAGAGACGTTTCTCTGAGATCATGAGCTTTCTCGACCTTTACGGTCTTATCAATGCCAGAATGGTCTCGAAAGGCCGGTACGGAAACACAAGGGAGATATCAAGTTCCCTTCCAGACGAAGTTGTGAACCGGTTTCTTTCCTGCAATCTTTATTGAATCCCGAATTCAGAAAAAAACGCCATTTGTTCTCTTTTGCGGATTTCTATGCAAACTGCCTTCAACACAGCTTCTTCCTGAAGTATGAGATCTTTATGATCGTTGTTTTCATTCTCCAAACTCTTTAAACGCTTTTCAATTCCCCGTGACATTGCCCGCAATTCTCTTGTCCTGGTAAGACAGGTATACGACAGCCTCACCGCCGCGACCGGTGACGTCGGATATGGGTGTAGATCGCCGTCAATCATCTGTGATCCTGACCCTTGAAGTAAATTTTTTTCCACAATCATTGCATTTTCTCAGACGAACTTTGCCCTCGGCCAATTTACGATACCCTTTCCATATGGTGCGCGTGCTGCGGCAATAAGGACATTTATACGGTCTTCCCATAAATAATCACCTCGGTCCCTGCAGGATACTTGGTTGTATAAAAAGTTTTTGTCTTGGAACCAGGCACCGGTCCATTGGGAACCGAAACATTATTATGTGTACGGTTTATTTCAGGTCTCTGAAAGGCCCGAGAGGTGATATTTTTCCAAAGTAAATCAGAAGATACGACGGTCCGGATTATGGAAAAGAAGACCGATAATCCATTGGTATCAGGAGTTATTAAAATCCTAAATCGTGTCGAAGAATTCAAAGAACTGGCCAAGAGCTTCTATTTTGATGTCATTCTATCGGTCCATTTGTGCCCCCGGTGCGATGGTCGTATAGAAATGTCCGGAAAAAGCGAATGCTCCTGTGTGTGCGGAAATATCTTTGATCCAACCATTGCCTTCCAGAAATCCGCCTGTTGTGGTAAGCACCTGGTTCGCAAATCACAGCATTATGTTTGCCCAGGATGTCAGAAAACCGTTCCCTCCATGTTTCTTTTCGATGAAAAATTGTTTGATAAAGCCTATTTCAGAGAGATGGTAAGGAAATCCAGATCACGGGCCGCAAAAAGAAGGGAGGAGATGAAGAGGTTTTTGGCGGAGAGTCGTTCAGGAGCACTAATTTTCACTGAAGAACCTCAGCTTGAATCCATTCCGGGACTTATGGAAGCGCTCGATGATTTCGTTGCGGTGAGGGAATCCGGAACTGATGATTTCCATCAGGATCTCAACCCCCGTTTCAAAATGGAAAATTATCGGAAATATATCCTTGATATCCTGGGGACCGATTGTCTTATGTTTTCAGATATCGGCTCTCTCATGGATGATGTTCGCCAAGACAAAATCTGGCGATTCATATCCCTTATATTTATGCAAAATGATCGAGAGGTCATTCTCACTCAGTATGGTAACGATCTTTTAGTGGAGAGGACTTCATATGAAACTTACCAATAAAGATAAGGATTTTTTGGACCGGTTGAAGCTTCTCCTTATTGATAAGGCGCTTAGCATAGAATTGAAAGATGACGGCATCAAGCGGCTCGTACTGCGTCAAAACTATGGGGATAAAATTGAAAAGGCCTTTAATATGTCACGGCAGGGGGTTCGCTGGAGATTTCAGCACCTGTTCAACCAAATTTATGTCAACGCCTATCTCACCGTTTACTGGATCGAGTCCAACTTTGGGACAGAGTTACGAGGGAAGGCCTTGGAAATCGCAAGGGAGAGGGTTGAACTCAGGAAAAAGGCACAGAAAAGGGGTGTTTTTGATGTTTCCCGTCGAGAAAAGGGCTGATTGGCTACCAGTTCAAGGGATGGGGAATTGGAAAGGGATTCACCCTCCTAAAAAATCCGGTGAATCGGGTCTGAAAATGAGGGGAAAGCATTCAAACCAGGGCTATTTACCCATGAACCCAGGTTGTTGAGCACAGATCACGCGGAATCGCACGGTTTTCGGTAAATCCTTAATTTTTGGGTAGTCACTCAATCGAGACCGAAAAAGTTTTAACATTACTAAAAATGGGGGACCACGTTCAAATGCCCTATTTTGACCAAAAAGGTAGGGGTGAAAAAACATGGTAAGCACAAAGATAGAATTCAACTACAATAGGATTGCCCGGATACAGGGTTTGGACGAGCTTGGAGTAATATTGTTTCCAGGAAATAAAAACCATCAAAAGGTATTCCTGAGCATCTTTATCGAACTAAAATACGCAAACAACGGGTTCTTGGCCAACCTGGGTTACCTTTGTGACGAATATGGATTCACACCTCGGATGCTGGAGACTGTTCGCAGCAAAATGCGACGGATGGGGATTATTGACCATGTGTCCCGCTTCAATAAGAGTCATGGCTACAGGGAGGGCTGGGTGTTTTCCAGTCGATTGTCAAGGACCTTAAAACGGCTGAATGAGCTGATGAGGACTTTCAAGGAAAGAAACGATATTGTTCAGGAGAGAAAAGACCGGGACCTGTTTCGATATCTATAAATTGCAGCACATCCGGGTCTGGAGAACGGAATTGAGAAGATATGAAGCCATTCACCCAAAAACCTATAGGTTTAAATAGGTCCCGCAGTTTCTTGAAAAAGAGGTGCTTATTGTGGACCGGGACTTAGAAAATCTACTCCATGGAAAAACGGACCCAAAACTCAAATCCGAAGGCGAACGTAGAATTGCATATTTCTTAGAGGAGAATTCCATCAGGTATCAATATGAGGCTGGCGTGCTGGTCAATTCGATCGAAAAAAAACCACGAATCTGGTACCCGGACTTTTATCTTCCCGAGTTTGGCACATACATCGAGTATTATGGCCTAAAGGGACAGCGAAGCTATGACAGAGGAATAAAGAGGAAAGAGACAACCTATGCAAAAATGGGCTTGGACGTGATACCTGTTTATCCATGGTCATTTGCTGAGAACTGGCAGGGCTATATTATGAAAGAACTCAAACAGCATGTTACCCGACGTTACAAAAATCTCATGAGCAAGCCTTACTGGTCACAAAAGAGTAATGCCGGATATCATAGAGGGTTTACCAGACGTTACTGATCCATGCTGTTAATTCTCTGAGTGTTCTCTTTCATTCTATGTACTTGTTTAGGTGGGTTGATGGTAATGGGTGTCTTTTTCTTATTATATTCGGTTTTCGGTACATGGTTTATCTATCTGTTATTATATGATTTTATTGAATTTCAATGGTATCATAAATAGACAATTTTCTGCTCTTTGAGAGTCATTTATGATACAATTTAGGGGAATAAAACTACTTTTTGGACGGAATTACGATACATTTTGGCCCGATTTACGATACTTTTTTGGCATTTATGATACAATTTGCCGAGTTGTGCCGGTACCTTCTGTTATGAGGGTGAGCAACCAAATGGAGGAGATGACTTACGGTTTGAGCGGCATCACGGGGGTTCGGCAAGCGGAAGGGCCTAAGATCGATCCTGAAGGTGCCTCCTGTTTTCCGGCGCGGGTCCAGATTTCGGCCGATAAGCCATGGGAGAACATCTGTTCAAGACTTGTCAGCCATATAAAGCGCGAAGGCGGCATTTCCTGAACCAACCTTGACAGGACCACCAGTCGACTGTTTGTATTTGTGAGGAAGAGGAGACGGAACCCCTTCAGATTGCAGTCCCAGTATTTCTCATACCGGTTGTACCGGTTGTTTCGAAAATATTCCTGATAGTTTATGACTTTCTGGCGAATGTCCCGAGGGTTGCGTTTTAGACTGGCAACGGACTCTGTCCCCATATCGACCTCAAGAAAGAAAAGGAGCGTGATTTGCTTTTCCCTGTTCGTTATTGAGAAAACCCCATCCGGGGTGAACCCACTTGAGTTTTGAGCATTTTTGCCAGCGGGTGACGGTTCAAATATGAGAGGGATGTCGCTATTTTCCCGTTTTAGGAAGGGCGAATCGGGAGAGAGGAACCGTATGGAGTATTCAGGCATTGCAGACTCAATTTCATCCAGATGGATCCGGAACCAGTTGGCCAAAAGTTGATGCTCTATGCAGCGAATTTTTTCAGCATTTATCTTGTTAATTGGTATGCCCCGGAGGACTGGATATTTAGAGCTCAGCAGGTTGGCGCCCTCTTGGGTGAGAGTGACCAGTTTTTCTGGCCTGCCGCGTCTTTGCCCGAACCCTCGGACAGTTGAAACAATAAATCCCGCCGATTCCAATTGTGCTAATCGCCTTCGGACTACCTGCCTGCTCTTACGTTGGATTGCCGTAACCTGGCTCGCTGTGAGCACCCGATGCTCGGCAATTGCGGTAAGGACCTGGTGGTCGTTTTTGTTAAGCTTGAATGTCATTGGGATTCCTTTCTCCTGTTGATTTTTCTGCTCGGTTTCTTTCGGGTCTGTTTTTGATAGAGATTGTATTATGGGGTTGGCTATTCGCCCATGCCCGAACCGCTTGAAGTGCTTTTGCCGGAACAGGCGTAGTTCCTTTTAACCATGCTTCACATGTCTTTGGTTTTTTTCGCCCTGTTATGACTGCAAGTTGCCGAACACTGAAGCTATATTGTTTTTGAAGGTCCATGAGTGCCCTGTTTGAGGAGGTACAAGGTGGTTTTTCATCTGGTGCTTTCTTCTGCGTCATCCATGCCGCGCTCGTTGCCACGGTGAGGCCTATTGAAAGGGGTTCGAGGACCAGGACTAAAATGAGAATCAACATGGCAATGGCGTCTGTTTCGTTGATTTTCAATATTTCAGCGACCGCGAAAACAGGGCCAGAGGATGCTTGAACATTAACCAATCTGGTTTCAAGTTCAGCTTGCTCTTTTGCGATTTCCAGCAACCTGGCCTGTTTCTGTTGGTAGCCGGATGCACTTCGTTCTTTTATTCGCCTCGTTACATACGAAGTTGGAAGTCCGGCCAATGTGGCATCGATGGTTGATATTTGTCTTTGAAGGATTGCCGCCTCTTTTTGCAGTCCTTTAAGGGCGGTTTCGGTGGCCCGCAAGTTATGGTTTGCCCTGACGTGGCTCAAAGACAAGAAACCTACGACTTCCATTGATGTCAGCAAGACCAGAACGGATACAATAAGAACGTACAGGATTCTGGTAACACGGCCAAGTTTTTCCCAGTTCCGATAAAGGTGGGCCACGGTCAGGACCTTACCGATTTCCATACCGAGTCCCATGCACATAATAATTGAAGCATTGCTTGCAAATACGGACATCAGCCCGTATACAGACATGTATACAGAACTCCCTGCCACAAGCAGCAGGCTTATTGTCACAAGAATGGGGTACATGGTTCACGCCTCCCTGTTTTTTTGGGACAAGCCGGTGGTTACTGGTTGGAACAAATGATCTTTTCTGACCATCCGATTTTGCTTTGGTCCGGCCAAGGTTCTAATCAGGTGGGCCAAGATCATTTTCGGTCAGGGCAGCTTTGGTCAGCTTTTGGTCAGGTTTGTTCCAGTTTTGATCAGATTCCATTTCGGTCAGACTGATTCAGCCCTTGTCTTTTTCTGGCCCTTTTTCGTCTTTTGGCGTTTGGTCAGGTTTTGGAGCAGATTCGGGCGGCCTCGGATTGTGATGGTTCTTCAATGTTTCCTAAAACCGCATAATGCACTTTTGGACCCACGGATCTGCAAGGGCTTTTAACTTTCTGAGTTCTTCCTTGTTATGACCAACGCCGGTTTTGGCGAAGAATTGAGGGTCCAGCACTCCACGGTCGGCCTGGAATCGCTGCAAGGCAAAAAGCTTCGCGCCCTTTATGCTCCGCAAAATATTTATTATGGATCTTTCATTCACAATGGGTTTCACGCACGTTGTCCTGAATTCGTACGGCAATCCCGAGTTCCGAATGATTTCAATACTTGATAGAACACTGTGAGGGTCGTAGTTCCTGGCAATAAAAGACGGATAATCGAAAGGATCACCCTTGATGTCCATGGCTATGTAATCTATGAGCTCCTCATCAATGAGATGTTTAATCATCCGTGGCCGGGTACCGTTGGTGTCCAGTTTGACCGGATAATCCAGGCGTTTGATATTTTCAAGCAGGGTTGGCAAGTCCTCATTAAGTGTTGGTTCCCCTCCGGAAATAACCACACCGTCAATAAAGCCTTTTCGTTTTTCAAGAAACTCGTAGAATGCTTTTTCATCAAGACAATTTGAAGATGTTGAATTGCATTTCACAAGCTGTGGATTGTGACAATAAGGGCAGGTGAAGTTGCAGCCCGAAACGAAGAGCACACAGCTCAGTTTCCCTGGATAATCAATGAAAGAGTTTTTCTGTATGCCACCGATGATCATTGAAGGCACTCCTTATAGAAGTCGGCCTTGTTCTGCCAGAAAGATTCAGGCCGCCTCAAATGTTTTTCTCATTCCGTATTCTGCTTGTTTTCCGTCGTTCCACTGCTTGACAGGCCTCAAGTAGCCAACGACACGTGAATAAACTTCCGTTTCTTTCCCGCAATCAGAGCAGCGTTTTTGTTCTCCGATCAGATATCCGTGGGACGGGCAGACGCTGAAGGTTGGCGTCAGTGTGAAATAAGGAAGCTTGAAATTGGTAACAACTTTCTTGAGAAGGGTTTTTATTGATTCAACGTCACTGACTTGTTCGCCGAGATAAAAATGAAGGACCGTTCCCCCCGTGTATCCTGCCTGTAATTCGTCCTGTAAAGCTAAAGCTTCGAAAATGTCATCCGTGTAATTTACGGGCAGCTGAGTGGAGTTTGTATAAAAGGGTGCAGCTCCTTTTCGATATTCCGCTTCATTTGCGCAGATGATTTCAGGGAACTTTTCCTTGTCAAGCATCGCAAGTCGATACGATGTGCCTTCCGCAGGCGTTGCTTCCAAGTTGAACATTTCACCTGTCTCATCCTGTATTTCCGAAATCATTGTGCGGAGATAGTCTATGGTTGTGAGGGCAAACGCCTGTCCTTTTTCACTTCCGATGTCCTGCCCAAACAAGTTTAGGCACGCCTCGTTCATGCCGATGATTCCTATGGTTGAAAAATGGTTTTTCCAATAAAGTCCAGTGCCCTCTTTGACCTGGCGTAAGTAGAATTTTGAATAGGGATAAAGGTTTTTATCTGTGAAATTCTCAAGGATTTTTCTTTTTATTGTGAGGCTCTCTTTTGCAAGGTGAACAAGCTTTTCCAAATGCTTGAGGAAATCATCTTCGCTGTTCACCTGATAGCCTATGCAGGGGAGGTTAATGGTCACGACTCCGATTGAACCTGTCAGGGGGTTCGCGCCGAAAAGACCACCTCCTCTTTTCAGGAGTACCCTGTTGTCAAGGCGAAGGCGGCAACACATGGATCTTGTGTCTTCAGGTGACATGTCGGAATTGACAAAGTTTGAAAAATACGGAATTCCGTATTTACCTGTCATGGCTAGGATCGGTTCAAGCACTGGGTTGTCCCAATCAAAATCTTTTGTGATATTGTAGGTAGGTATGGGAAAGGTGAAGACACGCCCTTTGGCATCGCCCTCCATCATGACCTCGGCAAATGCCCTATTGATCATGTTCATTTCTATCTGAAAATCGGAATATGTCTCTTTTTGTTCGAGGCCTCCTATGATTACATGTTGGTTTCTCAGAGTTCGAGGGGCGGACAGGTCTAAAGTAATGTTGGTAAATGGGGTTTGGAAGCCGACTCTGGTTGGGACGTTTATGTTGAAAATAAATTCTTGCAGCGCCTGTTTCACTTGACGGTAATCAAGGCCGTCATACCGAATAAAAGGGGCAAGAAGGGTGTCAAAATTTGACATAGCCTGAGCCCCCGCAGCTTCGCCTTGTAATGTATAGAAAAAATTAATAATTTGGCCTAAAGCAGGTCTGAAGTGTTTAGGCGGTGCACTCTCGACTTTCCCCAGGACACCCTTGAAGCCTTGCATGAGCAAGTCCCTCAATTCCCAACCAACACAATAAACAGAAAGGAGGCTGAGGTCGTGTATGTGGAAATTTCCGCTTCTGTGCGCGCGCCGAATTTCCGGGGGGTATATGTGGCTTAACCAGTATTCAGAGGTGATATCCGATGAAATGTAGTTATTAAGCCCCTGAAGGGAATAGGACATGTTGCTGTTTTCATTTATTTTCCAGTCCAGATTTCGAAGATATTTCTGAACCAGATCAACGCTCGCCTTGATGGCAATGGCCCTTATCTGAGCATGTTGCTCCCGATACAGGATGTACGCTTTGGCTGTCTTGAAAAATGGGGACTGAAGCAGCACCCTCTCAACCATGTCCTGAATTTCTTCCACATCGGGGGTCGAGCCAATCTCTAATTCCCGGGCTCGATCCAGAACCTTTCTTGTGAGCTTTCCGGCCTCTTTTTCCCCAAACTCTCTGGTCGCCTTACCTGCTTTGGAAATTGCCGATTTTATTTTTGAGGGATCGAATTCAACAATTTCTCCATAACGCTTCTTTATTGTTTTGATCATTTCAGCCACCCTCCTACCGTCCTATTTTTAGTTAACTTCGAGCAGAGATTTCTCCTCAACTTGTAAGCGGCAGAATGCTACAAATCGTTTCACTGTAGAAATGATAGGATGGGAGGAAGACAGAGGATGAGATTCCGATGGGCTTCAATTAGTCGGAAGAGAGGTTGGCTTGGCTTTGAATTATAGAATTGTGCCTATTTTGAATGATAACCTGCGGTATTATGTGTCTTTTGGTGATATCCGGATCAGAAGGTCTCTTGGCGAAAAAGCTAATTAGTTCATAATGATATGTAATTTTTTATCATTGTTTTTCATCGGTTGTCATAACCCAATCCATGGGTTCAAGTCCCGCCTTCAACACCATTTTTCGAGGAGCATTTCCAGCATAAGCTCGAATTATCTAAAATTTAGCGTCTGTGGCGATTCCTTCCTTTAATTCTGTGCGAGCCGCATGGAATATCCCGGAAAGTGATGTCTCGGAGATAGCCAAAGTTTAGCAGATGTACCGGAAATGTACCGGAAATTTGCCCCCCTTTTAACGAAAAAAGGGAGAACCGGATTTCCGATTTTCCCTTTAATTTCAGTATGGTGGGCGATCGGGGATTTGAACCCCGGACTTCCACCGTGTGAGGATGGCACTCTCCCACTGAGTTAATCGCCCGGTGATGTTCCAAGCCTATTAAGGTCTGAAAACTTGGCCAAGATACATTATTGATTTAAAGCTGTAAATAAAAATCATCCCATTTTCGCCATTTTTTTCAGTTCCTGAAGTTCCCGTGAATCAAGATATCGGTAATGGCCGATTTTTAAGTCCCCGAGACGCAGCGTTCCAAACCCGGTTCGGATCAGGTGGATCACCTGGAACCCCACTTCCTCCAGCATACGTCGGACCTGGCGGGATTTTCCCTGGGTAATGGTCATTCTCAGGAGGCTCTTTTCATTGTTGCGAGTGATGAGGTCGGTTCTTGCCCGGCCGGCCGGTCCGTCATTCAGGGTGACCCCCTGTTGCAGGCGCTTCAGCGCCTGATCGCTTATGGCCCCCGGGACAGTTACCTTGTAAGTCTTTGGGACGTGAAACCGTGGATGGGTAAGCCGGTGAGCGAATTCTCCGTCATTGGTCAGCAGCAAAAGACCAAGGGTGTCAAAGTCGAGGCGGCCAACGGGGTAGACCCGGGCGGTAATGTCCTTGATCAGGTCTGTGACCAGCGGTCTTCCTTCCGGGTCGTTCAGGGAGCAGATGGTGCCGAAAGGTTTGTTCAGCATCAGGTGGTGTTTTTGAGGGGGCAATGGAATTTTTTGTCCGTCCACACGAATGTCGTCCTGACCCCAGAATGCCCTTGTGCCGAGTGTTTTGACCGGTTTTCCGTTAACCGTAATTCGGCCGGATTGGATCCATTGATCGGCTTTTCGC
>Ga0222636_1001143_pt1 | contig 10975 bp, 6 predicted proteins | sample AntAcemetagen141_FD_179811 | JGI IMG/M metagenome (GOLD analysis project Ga0222636, IMG submission 179811) | Saline water microbial communities from Ace Lake, Antarctica - #141 | ecosystem: Environmental > Aquatic > Non-marine Saline and Alkaline > Saline | place: Antarctica: Ace Lake | collected...
ATTGAAAGGAGTCCTGCCAATAGCAATGTTATGTTTGCCAATAGGGCTACAATTTTCATAGTCGCAATTTGAGGCGCTATTGCCATAGGGAAAAATATCAATAATGAAAATGCCAGAAATATTTTAAAGATATTATTATGAAGAACATTAGGTAGGGTTTTTAATGGCGTTAGAAAAATATAAGTCAAAGCGGAAACGGAAATCATTAGGGAGGGTATTATTGCCTGAAGCGATTCGGTAGGAATATTATAGGGTTTCCAATGCCAGAAGAAGGTTGTCATATAAATAATTAAAAACCAGGAGATTAATGAAAGCGTTTTCCCCGCATTTAGAGATTCACAGGAGAGCATCCATATAATTGAAAGGGATATTGCCGTTAAAAATTTAAAACCCGGTCCATTAAGCTCGAAAGGAGTATTAAAAGTAAAAAGTAGAATAATCCAAAATAGAAAAGTTCCGATAATGAGATGGGCGGATTGTTTTTTAAATTCAAAGAAAAATTCCGCAAAACCGGCGGCTATAAGAGTTATTGATAAAAACCAGGGAAGTATTTGAAAGCCTTCCTGAAAGCCCGTAGGTCTTAAAGATAATATATTGCTGGTATTAAAATTATTAAAAAACACTAAGCCAAAAAGAAGAATTATATGCAGGGAGGCTATTATTTTTCTCTGCGAAAGAAAAACCAAAGGGAATGAGAGGATGGCCCATATTAAATAAGGCTTTGCGGGAGCTCCGGATAGATTGAATATTTGAGCATAAAGCCCTACGCCGATAATCGGAAGAAAAAACCATAATATCTCAGCAGGAGCGTTTATTGTGGGATGTTTCTCTTTTGTCTTTATGGCTGTTATTGCTATTATTGCGTAAATCAAGAGAAAGCCGGCCATCTTCATTATATGGGGTATAGTTTCCCAATTATGGGCTATTATTAGGGATATTCCGCCGGCTATAAATAGTCCCGCTATTATGCCTATCCATTGAGAGGCTTTAATTTGGGTGAATAAGTTGGGAGAATAAACTTTATTATAAATTTTTTCCGCGGTTTGACTGTCTATTATTTGAGCGTCAACGCAATTGTTTAAATCAGATTTTAATCGTTTGTAATATGAAGCCATATTTCCCCAGGCTCAAATTATACATTATTGTTATTGTTTCTAACTTGTCAGCGCTACTATGTTGTAAAATAGTTATAAGGAGCCTTTATGACCCTTATCACCTCCTTGCACACCAAAAGTGTGCCTGATATGTAGATTTTAATAAGTAGGGTTAAATTTTTTCCAAAGAATTAAATAATTTGATATTGTTTTAAAGAGCGGGCTTATAGCCGCTAAGGAGATGGTAGGGTGAAAAAAGTAGCCATGTTTATAGCTTTTCAAGATTTTAGGGATGAAGAATATATTGAGCCGAAAAAAATTCTAGAAGTTGAAGGAATTAAAGTGGATACCGTTTCAAGCGTGAAAGGAAAGGCGCGTGGAAAATTTGGAGCAATTGCCAATATTGATAAAACAATAAGCGAAATAAATGTGAGTGATTATGACGCTTTATGTTTAGTTGGCGGAGCCGGCTGTCTGGAGTATTTAGATAAGCCCCGGGTTTATGATATTTTTAATCAAGCTTTTAGGGAGAATAAATTAATAGGCTCTATTTGCATATCCCCAGTTGTTTTGGCTCATGCCGGTATTCTTAAAGGCAGGAAAGCTACTGTTTGGCCGGATGGAGCGGATGAATTAAAAGCTGCCGGAGCGATTTATACCGGAGCTGATATTGAGATGGATGGTAGGATTATAACTGCCAATGGCCCCGCTCCCGCTAAAGAATATGCTCAAAAACTGATTCAAGAACTTAAATAAAAATAGGAAATAAAATATATGGCTGCAGAACTGGAATTTAAAGATATAACAAACAAAATAGAGGAGCTTGAAACTTTTCTTGAAAATACGGCTAAAATTCTTAATATTGAGTCCAAACGGATTGAATTGAAAGAAAAAGAAACTATTGCGGGGGAGCCTGAGTTTTGGGATACTCCCGAAAAAGCCCGTACTCATCTTAAAGAAATGAATGCCATTAAAAAAGATATAGATTTAATGGATGAAATAAAAGGGGAAATAGAGGATGCCAAAGTCCATGCTGAGCTTTCAAAAGAAATGGATGATATTAAAGAATTGGCTTTGGTCCTAGATGAGCTTAAAGTTAGCGAAAAAAAATTATCCGCTTTGGATTTTCAGCTTAAACTTTCAGAGCCTATGGATAAAAATGACGCCATTTTAAATATTCATTCTGGGGCCGGTGGAACAGAGGCTTGTGACTGGTCGGAAATGTTATTAAGGATGTATGAGAGATGGGCTCAGGCTAAAGGTTTTCAGTTTACCATTACGGATATATTGTCCGGTGAAGAAGCCGGAGTTAAGGGTGTTTCGGTTTTTATAAAAGGCGCTTATGCCTATGGCTACTTGAAAAGTGAAATAGGCGTACATAGATTGGTTAGAGTTTCTCCTTTTGATTCCAATAAGAGAAGGCATACTTCTTTTTCTTCCATTGATGTTCTTGCCGATATTGAAGATGATGTTGAAATTACAGTCGACGATAAAGATCTTAGAGTGGATACTTATCGTTCAGGCGGCGCCGGCGGTCAAAATGTAAATAAAGTTGAAACGGCGGTGCGTATTACTCATATGCCATCAGGTATAATTACGCAATGTCAGGCGGAGCGTTCTCAGCATCAAAACAAAGAGCATGCTATGAAGATGCTTAAGGCTAAACTTTATGAAGTTGAAATGGATAAAAAGCGGACTGAAATGGAAAGGCATTATGACGCTAAGGGCGATATAGGCTGGGGCCATCAAATAAGGTCTTATGTTTTTATGCCATATCAAATGGTTAAAGATTTGAGGACGAGTTATGAAAGTTCAAATATTCAGGGCGTTATGGATGGAGATTTGGACCCTTTTATGCATTCCTATTTAAGCTATAGAGCGTCTCAAAAGAAAAAATAATTAATTAATCTCATGATTGCTAACGAAAACAAACACGATACTATTAAGGGCCCCGGCTTTGCCGCATTTATTGATCTTCATGATTCCACTTATGCCTGGGATCAAAATGCTGATATTGCCGTGGAAATGCTTAAAGAACTATATAAATTGGTTGAAAGTTCCACAGAAAAACATGAAGGGATTGTAGGCAATTTTACTGGAGATGGGTTTTTAATGCTTTTTACGGCTATTGAAAAAAGTATATTATGTTTGAGCCGTATTATAGAGAAATGGGAATTAGTAAGAAAAAAATATATTAAAAAATATTCCGCAAGCGGGATAATGGTTCCTGATGAGCAATTTTTATCACTTCGCACGGGAGTTTCCTTCGGAAATTTTGGACCTTTTAAAATAAAAAATACAATTCATTATGCCGGTTCCGGTATTAATAAAGCTCAGCGCTGTGAATCTTCATCAAAGGATTTCTTTATACAAACAAATATTGGCAAACTTAAATTTCCTGATTATGTATTTATAGACAGTAGTGCGGAAAATCTTATTCTTTCTAAGTCTGATTTCGATATATCAGAACAATTGGAGGTTAAGTTCAAGGGTTATTCTCAAACTAATGAAGTATCCGGAAGCGTGGAATTGGAATCCAGAAAACAGTTTATCTATGCTATGTGGCCAAAAAAGAAGTCCGGGTTAAATAATAAATCTGTTGATGAACTTGAAAAAATAGCTTTTGCTCAAGCTCAAGAGGATATTGGGAATAGACTTTTGCTTGCGGCTCAATCAATCAAATCAGGCCTTATGCTTCATAAGTTGTCAGAATCTGCCGTAGGTAAAAATAGAGAAAAATTGCTTAAGGAAACTGTTAAAGTTTATGAAGATGCATTGCAAGTTTATACTTTTAAATTATTTCCCAATGACTATGCAAGATTACAAAAAGAACTTGGCAAAGCTTTATGCGATCAAGCTGAATTGCTTGCTGGTGAGAATAAAAATCAAAAACTTAAAGATGCGTTAATGGCACAAACAGAATCGTTAAGGGTTTATGATTCCGTATCTTTCCCTAGAGAGTATATTGAAACAAAAATAAATTTAGGTTCAATTTTTAGAAATCAGGCTATAATTCTTAAAAGTGATGCTAAATTGAATAAGCTGGATGAGGCTGTAAATGCATACAAAGAAGTTTTAGGCATAATTACATTGGAAACTTTTCCAAAATACTATGCTCTCTCTCAGAATAATATAGGGAATATATATAGAAATATTGCCATACTTTTGTCAGGGCAAAAGAAAAGAAAAAAACTTGACGAGGCAAGTTTTGCTTATAGGGAAGCTTTGCGAATTTATACTTTTGATTCCTTCCCGGAAGATTATGGGAGAACTAAAAGTAATCTTGGAAATGTTTTGAAGAGTGAGGGAGAAGGTCTTGCAGGCAAAGCAAAAATTAAAAAAATCAAAGAGGCAATCGATGCTTTTAAAGAGGCCTTAAAAGTTTATGATTTTGACTCATCACCTTTCTATTATGCGGGGATACAAAGTAATCTTGGAAATGTTTTGAAGAATGAAGGAGAAAATCTTGTAGGCAAAGCAAAGGTTAAAAAAATTAAAGAGGCAATAAGCGCCTATAAAGCTGCTCTGAAAGTTTATACATTTGATTCAATGCCGGAGTATTATGCTGTAGTTCAACTTAATCTTGCTATAGCTATGACCATAGAAGCAGATTCCTTTGCTGGAAATAAAAAGAGACTCAAAGTAAAAGAGGTGTTGAAATCTTATAATGAATCGCTTAGGGTTTTTTCGCTTGAGTATTATCCTAACCGATACCAATTTGTGATAAAAGAAATTTCCAAATTAAATTCAATATTAAAAACCATAGGTGTTAAAAAATGAAATTTATAGAAACTCATGCTCATTTATGTGATAAGGCCTTTGATAAAGATAGAGATGAAATAATAGATAAAAGTTTTTCTTCGGGCATAGAAAAAATAATTGAAATTTCTTGTTCGGCAAAAGATTGGCAAAGCGCACTTGATCTTCAAGAAAATTATAAAAATAAAATTTTCCCCGTCTTTGGCATATATCCCGGTTATATTAAAGAGCTAACTACCGAGAACCTGATTAAACTTCAGGAGAATCTGAAAAGAGATTTTTGCGCCGGTCTTGGTGAAATAGGTCTTGATTATTATTGGGATAATTCCCAAAAGAAAGAACAGTTTAAGATTTTGGATTCAATGATTGATATTTCAAATAATATTGAAAAAATTTGTATCTTTCATGCCAGAAACGGAAAGGATGAGAAAAATGATAGCGCGTATAAGGATTTATTAGCTAAATTAAAGAATGATTGGAGTTTTGATAATAAGAAAAGAAGCCGCGGTATTTTGCATTGTTTTTCCGGTAATTGGGAAGATGCCAAGAAAGGTTTAGATTTGGGGCTTTTAATAGGTGTGAACGGAACTTTTACATATAAAAAAAATCATGAACTTAGAGATATAGTAAAAAAAACGGGTCTTAAAAATATTGTTCTTGAAACAGATTGTCCTTATCTTCCGCCTCAAGCAATAAGAGGCAAAAGAAATGACCCTTCTCAAATACCTGTAATAGCAGAAGCAATGAGCGAGTATCTAAATGCCAAAGTTGAGGATATCTCCGACGTGACATCATCAAATGCCAAGGAACTTTTTTCAGGCCTTTTGGGAGAGTAAATTGAAAACCGAAAAAAAACTTAAAAAAATAATAAATGAAAAAGTGCTTGTTTTAGATGGCGCGATGGGTACTTATCTTTCCAAATTTAATCTTAAAGATGAAGATTTTGGTGGTTATGAAGGTTTGAATGAATATCTTTCAATATCAAAACCGGAAGTAATTAAACAAGTTTATATTGATTATCTTAAAGCGGGCGCGGACATAATTGAAACAAATACCTTTGGCGCGAATAGAATAATTTTAAAGGAATATGGCCTTGAAGCTAAAGTTAAAGAATTAAATCTTGAGGCTGTTAAACTTGCCAAAGAAGCGGTAAAAGAATGTTCAAATGAAGAGCAGCCAAGATTTATCGCGGGTTCAATAGGCCCCACCACTAAATCTCTTTTTGTGACCGGCGGTATAAGTTTTGAAGAATTTTCAGATGTTTATTTTGAACAGATTTCAGCGTTAATTGAGGGTGGAGTGGATATTATCATGATTGAAACCGCTCATGATATTTTAAATATTAAAGCGGCTTATGCCGCGGTCGCAAAGGCTTTTAAAAAATATTCTGTAAATTTGCCTGTTATAATTTCCGTAACTATGGATAATAAAAATACCATGCTTAGCGGACAAGCGGTGGAAGCTGTGTATGTTTCATTAGAGCATTTGCCTTTATTTGCTTTGGGTTTTAATTGTTCAACGGGCCCTAAAGATATGGCTTTACGTCTTGAAAGTCTTTCTAAGATTTCAAAATTTCCCGTTTTTGCCATGCCAAATGCCGGTTTGCCGGATGAAAATGGCGCCTACAATGAAAGTCCCGAAGAATTTTCAAAAACCCTTTCTGATTATGCGGAGAAAAAATATTTGAATATAGTAGGGGGGTGTTGCGGAACAGAGCCCAAACATATTCAGGCCTTATCCGAGGCTTTAAAAAACAAAAAACCTCGCATGCCATTAAATGAAACATCTTGGGCTATAAGCGGGATAGAACCTTTGTTTTATGATGAAATAGAACCTCCCATATTGGCGGGAGAAAGGAATAATTCCATAGGTAGCAAAAAGTTTAGAGATATTGTTGCCGCCGGTAATTGGGATGAAGCTGTCTCACTTGCTAAAGCCCAAGTTAAGGCCGGAGCTCATATGTTAGATATATGCCTTTCAAATCCAGAGAGGAATGAAATTGAGGATGCTGGAATTTTTCTGCCAAAAATATTTCATTCTTTAAGAGTTCCCATAATGATTGATACCACCGATATCAAAGTTATGGAAGAAGCGCTTAAATTGGCTCCGGGAAAATGTGTTTTAAATTCCGTCAATTTTGAATTTGGCGATGAAAGGCCGGCGCAGGTTGCCCAATTGATGAAACTTTACGGGGCGAAAGCGGTTTTCGGCGTTATTGATGAGGATAAAGAAAAAGGCTTGCCCTTAACCTGTGAGCGAAAAATGCAAATTGCAAGACGCGGTTATAAATTTTTTACTGAAGAATGCGGTATAAACGGAGAGGATATAATTTTTGACGCTTTGGTTTTTCCTGTTGCGGTTGGTGAAAATTATAGCGAGTCCGCTCAGGAAACATTAAAAGCCATTACTCAAATGAAAAAGGAATTTCCGCTTTCAAAAAGTGTTTTGGGGGTGAGTAATGTCTCTTTTGGCCTTCCTTTAAAGGGGAGAGAAATTCTAAATTCGGTTTTTCTTCATCATGCGGTAAAGGCCGGGCTTGATATGGCTATTGTAAATACTCAAAAACTTAAGCGCTATGCCCTTATAAAAAAAGAAGAAGTGCAGCTTGCCGAGGATTTGATTTTTGCCGCCTCTACTGATGCCATTAAAGTTTTTGCGGATTATTTTAGAGGCAAGAAAACGGAAACTTCAATTGAAGATATTGAAAATATTGAGCCCGAAGAAAAGCTTTATAGACATATTTTAGAAGGAATAAAATCAGGGATAGAAGAAACTATCGGTGAGCTTCTCAAAAAGAACCAGCCTATGGATATTATAAACGGGCCTATTTTAAAGTCTATGGGTGAAGTGGGAAAACTTTTTGCCAAAGGGGATTTGATAGTAACGGAAGTCTTGCAGAGCGCTGAGACCGTTAAAAAATCGGTGGATGTTTTGGCTCCCGCTTTAAAATCCATGAATATTCCAAAGAGAGGGAAAATTCTGCTTGCTACCGTTAAAGGTGATGTTCACGATATAGGCAAAAACTTGGTGCATATAATTTTTGAGAGTAATGGTTTTGAAGTAATAGATTTAGGTGTTAAAATTACACCTGAAGTTATAGTGGAAAATGCTTTAAAGGAAAATCCTGATTTTATAGGTTTGTCCGGGCTTCTGGTGCGTTCAACGGAACAAATGACTATAGCAGCCAGAGAGCTTACAAAAGTTAATATTTCAAAACCGCTGCTTTTGGGCGGAGCCGCTTTAACCGAAAAATTTGTTGATTCAAATATAGTTCCCATATATAAAGGCAAAGTATTTTATGCTTCAGATGCTATGGCTGGCCTAAATACGGCGCTTGAATATATTGTTAAAAGCAGAGAGGGTAGAGAAGAGAGCACAGAGCAGGCAGTAAAAAGCGGACTGCAAGAAAGCGCTAAAGTTTCCACTGAAGCTGTAATGCCGAGAAATCAAAATAAAGAATATTTTCCCGATGAAATTCCCGCACCTAAAAATTTAGACAGACATTTTTTTGATGATTATGATTTGGGTGAGCTTTTTAATAATCTTAATGAAGATGTTTTTAATTTAAGGTTTTTAAAGTTAAAAAAGACGGATACTAAAAAACTTGAAGAAACAAAGAAAGTTATTGAAGAAGTGAAAAAATATATCATTCTGCATAAAATTATTAAGCCGAGGGGAGTTTATAGATTTTTTAAGGTAAACTCTGAGAATAATAAAATCATGTTTTTTGACGGTGATAATGATATTGCGGAAACCATTTATTTTCCAAGGCAAATGAGCGGAGAAAATTTATCTATCACCGATTTTATAGCGCCCATGTCCGGAAAAGAAAGAGATTTTATGGCGCTGTTTATTGTTACTTGCGGCCAAGGTATTAGAGAGTTTTCAAAAGCTGAGAGAGATAAAGGGAATTATTTAAGGTCTTATATAATTGAGGCTCTTTCTTTGAGTTTAGCTGAATCCTTTGCTGAAGTTATTCATCATAAAATCAGAGAGAATTGGGGAATTGGCGAAGAGAATATGGAAAAACCATTGCATCTTTCAAAATATAAAGGCAAAAGATATTCATTCGGTTATCCTGTCTGTCCCGATTTATCAAATCAGGCTAAAATTTTTAATTTACTAAAACCTCAACAAGATGTTAAAGTTGAGCTTACGGATAATTTTATGATGGAACCGGAAGCAAGCGTATCGGCTTTTGTCTTGCATAATTCAAAAGCTAAGTATTTTACTGCATAGATAAGTGTTTATAGCGTTCAGTGAGTTTTTAGAGTTTGAGATAAATTTAGGAGGTTTCGTGAAACAGAAAATAGCGGTTTATGCCGGTAGTTTTGATCCCGTGACTTATGGCCATTTGGATATTATAGAGCGCTCTAGTAAAATATTTGATCATTTGGTGGTTAGTATATTCACAAATAAAAATAAACAAGCTATGTTTACTCTTGATGAAAGAAAAGAGATGCTTGAAAAAACCATAGGGCGCAAGAAAAATATTTCCATAGATTGCTTTGACGGTTTGCTTGTTGAGTATGTTAAACAAAAAAAAATTAATATTGTTGTAAGAGGGTTAAGGGCTATTTCTGATTTGGAATATGAATTTCAGATAGCCGGGATAAACAGAATGCTTTATAAAGATATTGAAACGGTTTTCTTTATGCCGTCGGTTAAATATTCTCATTTATCTTCTAGTGTTGTAAGAGAGATAGGAAAATTTAAAGGAGATGTTTCAAAGCTCGTTCCACCTTATGTGGCTAAAACCATAAGAAAAAAATTAAATTAATAGGAATTGGTTTTTAGAAATTAAAAAAGCCCGGATTTTTATCCAGGCTTTTTTTATTAAAACTTGGAATTATTTATTTGGCCCAAACTTCATTTGACCAGCTTACAAATTCATCCCACTGGCTGTCTTTTGAAAGCGAGAGGGTGTTATAAGGTGTTTCAAATAATCCTGAGAGTTGAGAAGAAATATCTTTTTTTATTTTTCTCGTAGTTTCTATGGCTATGCCGCCGACTTTTGTGTAATCATAGTCGTTATTCGTGTCGCCATTAATACCTACATTTCCTACGATAAGACTTGAGCTAATGAAGGTTTGAAGATCGGTAGCCGCTTGAATTGTTGCTTGGCTTTGGGCCTTTTCAGCTGTAAGTCTGACGAAATCATAGAGGTCGGCATATGACGCAAGCATTTTTTCTTTATCGCTAGGGTCAATGCTGGTAAATCTTATGACATTTTGAATGGCATATTTAACAGCTTCTTCTTCATTATTGTCCATAGCCGCTTTAGCGAAAGCGCTAAGGTAAGAGGGCAAAGTATTCATGGCTTGTGAATCAATAATTGAGAGTGTGCCACCTATTTCATCCATGGGAATATCTATGGGGCCTATGCTCAACCCGTTGGCGAAAAACTCTTTATACCAGTTTGTGAAAAAACTACTTAGTTCGGTATTGGAAGCTTTAGTATTTGAGTTCATGAAATTAAGGAGTTTTTCATAATTGAAACCTTGGGCAAGCATGGTTTCTTCAGAACCGACTATAATACCGGTATAATCTTTAACTTCATAAGCTACTTCAGCCATTTGCATTAAGCAGGCATTTAAAACAAGAGCGTCAACATAGCCCGCTTGTTTCATCATTTCGCCAAGTTCTTTTGTTCTTACATAATTTTTTGTTTCATCATCAAAGAGGATTCCCTTGTCTGTTGCTCCAGTGCCGGCAGACATGGTTTCCATATTAGGGTCTAACCAGCCAAGGCCGTGATTCCAAAGAACGAGCATATATTTTTTAGCGGGAAATTCTTTTTTTGACCATTTAACAAATTCAACAACTCTTTTATAATCGCCCATATCGGCATTAGGATATTCACCATAAACTTTTTCACCGCTTGAGAATATGCTTGATTTTTTCTTTATCAACATTCTTTTTGAACCTTTGCCGGCTGCGCCGTGTTCAACAATGATATTGACTTTATCGGTTGTTCCCACTTTCTTCATTTCCTTAATATCTTTTACAGCCCATTTTCCTACCAAGCCTAAAAGACTGCTATCGCTTAAATCGTTTTTTGCATTCATGAAGACCATGATGGTCCATTCTTTTTCGACTTTTTCATCAGAGTCGGAATTGCC
>Ga0222636_1001146_pt1 | contig 10940 bp, 10 predicted proteins | sample AntAcemetagen141_FD_179811 | JGI IMG/M metagenome (GOLD analysis project Ga0222636, IMG submission 179811) | Saline water microbial communities from Ace Lake, Antarctica - #141 | ecosystem: Environmental > Aquatic > Non-marine Saline and Alkaline > Saline | place: Antarctica: Ace Lake...
CGGCCCACTTACGGGTTTCCTTGTCCAAGTCGGCTTCGGGCACCACTTTGTTGACAAGCCCCATGTTTAAGGCTTCCCGGGCGGAGATCAAATCACCGTAAAACAATAATTCGAGGGCCTTCTTTCTTCCTATGGATCGGGTGACCGGAATTACCGGCCCAATGCAGTTCAGCCCCACATTGATGGCGGTCAAGCCCAGACGTGCGTTTTCACTGGCAACGGCGAGATCAGCCGCCGCAACCAGTCCGGCTCCGTTAGCGGCGGCAACGCCATGGACCTGAGCAATAACAGGCTTTTTTATACGGCTGATGACGATTAGAGGATGCTCCATATCGTCTATCCAGTCACGGTACTCCATAACACTCTTCCCGAAAAAATCAGAGACATCAATACCGGCACAAAATGCCTTTCCGGCGCCTTTGATGATAATGACCCTTACTTTTGGATCTGAATCAAGTTCATGAAGAGCCTGGCTCAGTTCCGTAGCAAGGGAAAAATTAAAGGTATTGAGATTATTCGGCCGATTGAGGGTTATTTCAGCAACAAAATCATCTCCAGTTTCAACAATAATACTTTCGTAACGCATGGTATCACTCCTTCGATAAATAAAGTTTTTGAACCAATAATGATGGTCTCGTGAAAAGTCAGTGATGAACCGTTTTCGTCATCTATGATATGCCAAGTCGCCTGCCTCTACATCATTCTCTCGTCTCACATCGGGTGAATTTTGTCAAGACCGGCAGACACAACCATCAAACCATAAATGACTGAATAAAGCTTCGAACCGCTTTCTTTCCACGGAAAACGCCGAAGTGCCCTTCGCACAGGATATCCGCGTCAAAGGTCAGGAGTTTTCTGAGGGATAGCAACCCCCTAACAACACCCTGACTTGCCGGATCCACCCGTTACACTGTCGTCCGTATCAATGACACAGCAGCATGACGACCCATCCCGTCCCAGGGCCGTATTAATAACCGCTGCCGCACATCCCACGCCCGCCTTTACGGTCACGGCTTCTGTGGGACAGTTTCGGGAACAGGCCCCGCACTCCATACACTGGTCCCTGTTTTCGATCCTCGCGTTCCCGTTATGCATGCTGAGGACTGCCTGGGGACAGACCATCAAGCACATGCCGCACCCGACGCATTTCTCCTGATCAAGCGCTAATGTGACCACATCCCTGAGATAGATGAAATCAGACATTCTACAACCCTCTTACGCCACAGAAAGAGCGGTTATCCATAAGATTAAACCTGCCCCACCCCCCGCGATCTCAAGGGGCACTGCCCACTTCATCTCTTTTCTGACCCCCGAGAGCGAGGTATAGGTGGAAGCACCCGTAAAGTTCATGGCCAGATATGCCGAAAGGGCCGGAATCAAAAGAAACCATGCGATAATTTCGGTCCTGCCCGTCCAGCCATTGAAATTTCCAGGCCAGAATCCGGCAAGCAGAATGGCCGTTACCAGCCCCATGATCAGCCCTTTAAGGGAGAAAGCACGCCCCGGCAGCCAGGGCAGCAAAATCGGTGTCAGAACCGCGCCCGAAGCGATGGCACAAATAAAGGCAACCGCGGCAAAGAGACCGTAACGCATGGTTCCGGCCCAGAATCCCCCTTCTCCACCAAAGCCCCCTACGAAGAACAGACCGGGCAGTATGAGAAGACTCCATTTGAGGGTTCCCACCAGTTCAACCGGGACCAGAACCGTCCTTTCCCCCGTAGAAAAGGTTTTCTTTCGCATATCCGGTGTCGCTTTGCATCCTGCATCTAAGAAACGCGGCAGGTCAGCTGACGCGATGGGGCCATAAATGATCTTAAAGCCGGAACGTTTCTTTACCAGGTGGGCCGCAACGCCGGGGCCGGACAATTGCGGCAGAATCAACTCCCGGCGGGCAACGATCTGCGCCAGATTGCTGAACTCAATCCGCCTGACCAGTTCCTCTGTACCGAATGTTCCCTTTCCCGCAGCACACCATACGTTGACACCGTTGGTGTCCAATACCAGGATCCATGCATCGCGAGCAGCAAGCGCCTCACGAAGCCGGTCAAAGCTCATCTTGTAATTTGCGGTTACAAACACCCGTGTCTTCTCATCAGGATTACCAAGGGCATACAAACCGGGATCAACCGTGAATTTCATACGTCCCACACCCCAGCGGGCTTTGATGGTGCCCAGGTGATCGGCCCATCCCAGCGTAGCGGAAATGCGGGGGACCCTTCCCACTTGGGTCTCAACAGATCCTTCCACAAATGGCTGCTCCATCCTCGGCAGGCTCAACTGAGCCGTTCCGCCCTTGGGTCAGCAGCCGGTTTGGGGAGATTGAACGGCTTGAGAATTTATCGTTTTGAGCATCTCAAAGTTATCTTTCCCCTGATTCATAATTATATTCTCCTCTCTGTTACACCGTTAAGAGAGTTTGCCTTTATTGTCAAGAGCCCTTATCACTTTAGCAATTCCGGACATGCAATCCTTGACTAAAATCAGCCGAAACTGTACGGTTCATCCAACGGTTGATTTTGATTTAAGGGCTTCGATACGGAAAGGAGACAAAAAATGGATATAAAAAAAATGATCGAGAGAAAACGCGTCCTTATTGTGGACGACGAGCAGGATGTGCTCGACAGCCTCATCGAACTTCTGGACATCTGCCGGCTGGATACGGCCCAGTCCTTTGACGAGGGCAAGCGGTTAATGGAAGAAAACGATTATGATGTGGCGATCCTGGATATCATGGGGGTGGACGGCTTCAAGCTCCTGGAAATTGCCAACCGGCGGAACATCCCGGCCCTGATGCTCACGGCCCATGCGCTTTCCGAGGAGAACCTGAAACAATCTGCCGAAAAGGGTGCATCCTATTACGCCCCCAAAGATGAAATCGAACATATAGATCTTTTCGTTGCGGATATCATCGAGGCGAGGGAGAAAAATAAAAATGTTTGGCTCAAATGGCTTGAAAGGCTGGGCGGCTATTACGATTCCCGTTTCACCGGACCCAACTGGCGGGAAAAAGACAAGGCTTTCTGGGACAAAAAACTGAAGGAGATAACCTATCACTAATGGGAAAATATGCAAGACGATCCCTTAATTTCGTTTATGAGAGACTGCTTTCGCTGTAGGTCAGTCCTGTTTCCCCCTTCTTAACCACGATATTCCGTAACCAGCGGTCATTATCCTCCTCCGGGCAATCCGTACGGTAGTGAGACCCCCGGCTCTCGTTTCGCAACAGTGCCCCTTGGCATACCACTTCAGAGAGCAGTAGCATATTTTCAAGCTCAAGGCGCCGGATAAGATCCGAAATCTTCCCCACGGAAGTCGCCACAGCCCTGGACCGGAGTTCCGATATTTTTTTCAGGGCTTCGATCAACCCTTTCGGGTCACGCAGAATACCCGCTTTGAGCCACATCATCTCCTTCAGGGATCGGCATAGATCCCTTGTATTTTCTTTATTTCCCTCAAACCGTGATTCCAGACGGGCTTTTTCATGGTCGATCATTTCACCCGGTGGATTCACAAGACCCGTCTCCTTCGCCCTGGCGGCAGCCCTTTTCCCGGCAATCCTCCCAAAGGTAAAAATCTCACACAGGGCGTTACCCCCCAGGCGATTGGCACCATGGATCCCCGCAGTCGTCTCTCCCGCCGCAAAGAGGCCCACCATGGGTGTTTCCGCATTTTTGTCAATCATGATACCACCCATACAGAAATGGGTTGTGGGGGACACCAGCAGGGTTTTCTGATCGGTATGCCATACGGACGGCAGCAATGGGGCCAAGGGCACCAATCGCTCTTCTGCAATAGGGCTGAGATCCATAATGATGCTTCCTTCTATCCCCTTTCCCGCCATAAGCTCCCGCATGATGGCCTGGGCCAGGCGGTCCCGTGTCAGCCGCATGGGATCATCGAGCCCGTGCTTAATAACGATATCCTCGCCCACCCTGTTCCTGAGGATTGCGCCTTCGACCATAACCAGAATCTCAGAAAGGATGAGTCGATTCCCCAACCTGCCCGCGGCCGTGGGATAAAATTGTACAAACTCCATGTCTTTCAGGGGAAGGCCCAGCTCAAGGGCCAGGGCCTGGCCGTCGCCGGTAATACCCGCGGCATTGTTTGTGTGCAGATACACCTGTCCGAACCCGCCCGTTGTCAGGATCACACTCCCGGCTGTAAAAACCAGGAATCGTCCATCATGGGAAACCCCTGAAGCGGCGGTAACACGATTGTCTGACGAAAAGAGGCGGGTAATAAAGACCCGATCGACAAAGCGCACCCCGATCTTTTCCGCATACTGCCTTAACGGCAGGATCAAATCACTGCCGGTTCGATGTTGCCCGCGAACTTGTCTGGGAAAACGGTGTCCGGCTATTTGCTCGATTTCGAAGCGCCCCTCTTTTTTGGCAAAGGTCACCCCGCATTTTTCCAGAAAAGATATCTCGGTCTTAGCCGCCTCTACCATTACGGATACCAGTTCCCGATCATTCAAAAAACATCCGCCCTTGACCGTGTCTTCCAGGTGAACCTGGCCCCCGTCGCGCGGATCTCCCCATCCGGAAGCGGAAATAACCGCTTTGGCAATATAGGTGTTATTGGCGTATCCCACCTTTGCTTTGGAAACCAGGAGTACATCGGCACCCGACGCTCTGGCTTCAATAGCCGCCCTCAAGCCGGCCCCGCCGCCACCGATCACCAGCACATCACAAGTCATCCTGCTAATTTCATTAAATTTCATGTTTAGCCCACCAATTTTTTTTCAGGGAATCTCTCAATGAAATATCAGTATTCGATTCCCTTTCTCGCGCCGACGCCGTCATTAAAGGGGTGTTTAATCTCCTTCATCTCCATGACGGCCTTTGCAGTTTCCATGACCTCGGCTTTTGCGTAACGCCCGCCCAACATGAGATGCACATCCTTTGGCTTTTCTGAAAGCAGGCTACAGACCTCGTCAGCACGGATAAAGCCGTAATTGACAGCGATATTGATTTCATCCAGCACCACCAGCCCGTAGCGGCACGACAATACGATCTCCTTCGCGCGCTCCCAAGCTTCCCTTGCCGCTTTTTTATGATCCTGGTCCCCATCAGGATTTTCCTTATCCACAAACCCCTTTCCCATGGACTGAATTTCTATACCGGGCAAGTCTTCAATGGCCATGACCTCGCCATAAGGTTTGGGCGACTTAATGATCTGAAGAATAAAAGCGGGCACGCCCATACTGCTCATGAGCAGGGCCTTTCCCAGACAATAAGTGGTCTTTCCCTTACCCTTTCCGGTCACCACTTCGATGAGGCTTTGATGCCCATTCGGGGCCTGGGTCTGCACCACCATTTCCGTCACAAGGTGGACTTCCGTCATGATTTCATTTATGGCTTCAGGTCCTGTCAGAAGCAATTCCACATGTGCTGCTTTTTCCCGCATCAATTTCAGAATTTCGTTCACCGGAATCAGGCCATTTGAAACCAGTTCCAGAACGCCATCCAGGATCACTAAATCATAGGAACCGGACACAGCGGCACCTACAGCACGTTGAAAAGCCTCTTTTGCCCTGTTCCCGGCCATACCCGAATTCTTTTTTGCACCCATCAAGGCTGAAGCGTCAATCACCAGGTTCGGCGCCAGGGATGCCACGGCCGTCTTTTCCCCACCCTCCAGGTCATGGTGGACAAAACGGGTGATGAGTGAGCGAAGCCCATAACCTGAGGCCCGAAGGGCCAGTCCAAAAGGTGCAAAATTGGTTTTTCCCGATGGGCTTGTGTAAACCTGTACCAAACCGGTTTCCTGATTGGCTGATGTTATTTTCTCAATTTTCATGGTATTTTAGCGCGCTCAAAAAAGCACCTGAACCTCAATTATATTACCCGGTGCCAGACATTCCACCCCTTCCGGAATCCGGATCAGGGCCTGAGCTCGGGCCTGGGACTGAATTCGGCTTTTCATGCGGTGCGGAATGGCCCGCCACTCCCCTCCCCGCTTTTCCAGACTCGCCTGGAAAAACTGGGTCCATGTGACATCCCCGCTCATCGCCTCCGCCAGGCGGACTTCTCTCAATGGGAAGGGTGTTGTGGGTCTTCCCGCCATCTGAAGGAGTCCGGGCAAGGCAATCTGAAGAAATGCCATTTCATTGGATGGGGGTCCGCCGGGAAGGCAGAAGATTGGTTTGCCATCCAGGATTCCCAGCGCCACGGCCTTTCCCGGACCGATCCGGACCCGGTGAAAAAACATCTCCCAACCCATTTCATCCAGGACCCTGGTGGTCAAATCCCGCTCGCTTTTCCATGCGCCGCCGCTGGTCAGAAGGGCATCATTTCTTGAAAGGAGTTTTTGGAAGGTCATTTCAAGTTCATCGGGGCGATCCCGCACAACGGCCGTTTCCCCGGACATGCCGAAATGATGCAGCCACGAATAAAGGGTCACGATGTTGCTGGCATACAACTGACCGGGCTGAAGGGGGTGCCCCGGCGCAATAACCTCGTCGCCGGTGGCCACAACGGCGACACGAGGCGACGGATATACCTTCACCTGTTCCAGACCGCCGGCAGCCAGGAGCCCGGTCAGGGCGGGCGTCAAAGCCTCCCCCCGGCTCATAATGAGGCCATCTGCTGCCACATCACTGCCCCGAAACAGAAGATTACATCCGGGCGGCGCATCCCGGTAACAGATCACCCTGTCGCCGTGCTGTTCCGTGAATTCAACGGACACAACGGCATCGGCGCCTTTGGGTATCACAGCGCCGGTCAAGACTTCAACCGTCTCACCCGGCCGAACGGTCTTCAAGGTGGGATCCCCGGCAGCCAGCGTACCGGCGATTCTGAGCGGAACGCCGTTTTCACGCGACGCTTTGGCGATATCCGCTGAAACCACTGCATACCCGTCCCGCAGGGAAGATGTGGCCGACGGACAATCCACCACCGCTTTCAGATCTTCTGCCGCCACATGACCACACACCTCATGAACGGTCATCTGCGCCGGCTTCAGAACCCGAATGGCATCGAAAGTCAGGGAAAGGGCCTCTTCCAGGCCGATATCATAGGTCCGGGCCATGTGAATCTCCCTCGTTAGATTGAAATAAAACCCGGTTTAATCAGAATACCCGGTCGTTTAAGGCCGAAAATGCTTTACGCACAACGCGGACCCGGTCGGGATCAATCTCAGCCGAAACATAACATGCCCCTTCCCCACCTTCAGCCACTACCTCTCCACCGGGATCAACGATCATGCTGTGACCTGCAAAGGCCTTTCCGTCATTGGTTCCGGCGCAATTACATGAAAAAAGATAAGAGAGATTTTCGTGTGCTCGGGCCCGGTTAAACAGGCGCCAGGCTTCCAGTCGGGCCAAGGGCCAGGCCGAGGGCACCAGAAAAATCGAAGCCCCCTGATCCACCATGAGCCGGTAAAGCTCCGGAAAGCGCAAATCATAGCAAGTGGTAATCCCCGCTTTGCCCCACGGCAGATCCACAACCGCCGGTGTTTTACCCGCCTTCAACAGTTCCCGCTCTTCCGACTGGTATCCAAAAAGATGAATCTTCCGATATTGGGCCATAATCCCGCCGTCAGGTCCCAGAAGAAGGGCCGCGTTAAACAAGTCATCGTCTTCCCGCAACACCAGGCTCCCCATCAGGATATGAATCCCCATGGCCGAGGCCTTTTCCCTCAAAGCCGACACGGTCGGGCCGTCAATGGGTTCACTCTCCTTTCCATACCGATGAAACGAAAAATAACCGCAAGGCCACAATTCCGGCAACAGTATCAAATCGCTTGGCGGTGCCTGGTCCAGCAAATCCAATGCCGCTTCAATATTTTCTTCCTTACGTCCGTCTCTAATTTCCATCTGAATGCTGGTGACACGCATATTGGCTATCCTTTCGAAACTTTACATTCAAAGCTGCATTTTGTATAACCCAAAACCTTACGATTAGGCAACCCCCATATTCCGGGTCCCACGCTGGAGCTTGGGGGGGGGGGGAATAGTTTTCAGGGTGCAGAAAAGGCAGCTCCATCCTGCACTCTGCACCCTGCACCCCGTCCCTTTGCGAGGAACAGCCCATGATCACGTTGCTGGATTACGGCGCCGGAAACGTCAGAAGCGTCATCAACGCCATCGAAAGCCTCGGCGAACAGGTCCATATTGTTAAAGCAGGAAATGATATCCTTTCCGCCGATAAGCTGGTCTTTCCCGGAGTCGGCGCTTTCGGCAACATGATGGAAATCCTGAACCGGAAAAATTTCGTCGCACCGCTGCTGGACTATCTCAACGCCGATCGTCCCTTCCTGGGCATCTGCCTGGGCCTCCAGGCCTTGTTTGAAAAGAGCGAAGAAGCACCGGACATGCCGGGGTTGGGGTTCATCCCGGGCGACGTACAACGGTTTGCCACCGATCTTTCCGTCCCCCACATCGGCTGGAACGGACTGAACATCCAACAGCCATCCAAACTGTTTGCAGGTCTTGAAGGTAACGAAAAGTTCTATTTTGTCCATTCCTACCACGTTAAACCCGTTACGGATGACACCGTACTGACCACCACTGATTACGGCTATGAGTTCGTCAGTGCCATCCAGAAGGGAAACGTGATCGCCACCCAGTTTCACCCTGAAAAGAGCGGCAAACACGGGCTTTGCATACTGGAAAATTTCCTCAGAAAAAACGGTAAAATGGCAATGCCCCCGGAAATTTCAAACCGTACATGCCTGGCCAAACGCATCATTGCCTGCCTGGACGTTCGCGCCAACGATTCTGGAGATCTGGTGGTGACCAAGGGAGACCGATATGACGTCAGAGAAAAGGGGGATGTCCGGAACCTCGGCAAACCGGTAGATCTGGCACGACGGTACTACGAAGTAGGCGCCGACGAAATCACCTTCCTCAATATCACCGGATTCAGGGATTTTCCCCTAGAAGACATGCCCATGCTTGACGTACTGCGAAAGACCTCCGAAAACGTTTTCGTCCCCCTCACCATCGGCGGCGGTATTCGGGACTATACGGATAAGGACGGAAGAACCTACACAGCGCTCGAGGTCGCCGCAAAATATTTCAGATCCGGCGCGGACAAAATATCCATCGGGAGTGATGCCGTCCTGGTTGTTGAAGCCCATCTTAAAACCGGCTTGAAAACCGGCCGGAGCGCCATTGAAGAGATCGCCAGGGTCTATGGAAACCAGGCCGTGGTAATTTCCATCGATCCCAGACGGGTATACGTGGACAACCCTGAAGACGTCCAACATCGGGTGATCAAAACGGATATCCCCGGACCCAACGGTGAATCTTATTGCTGGTATCAATGCACCGTCAAGGGAGGGCGAGAAGGTCGAGATCTTGATGCGGTTACGCTGGCACAGGTCTGTGAAACATTGGGTGCGGGTGAAATCCTGTTGAACTGTATCGACCGGGACGGCACATCCTTAGGGTTTGACCTGGAACTCATCAATGCCGTCAAAGAGGCCGTTTCCATCCCCGTTATTGCATCCAGTGGCGCCGGTTGCTCGGAGCATTTCCTGGAAGTCTTTAAAAAAACTGAGGCCGAATCAGCCTTGGCCGCCGGAATCTTTCACCGCGAAGAAGTGCCCATCGGACAGGTGAAAAGGGACTTGAAAGGAGAGGTGGAAATCAGAGTTTAGATTCTTACGCAATCACTTTGAGAGTTCATCTCTCACATTTGTAACACGTTGCAGTTGCAGGTTTTTTTGGGCTACGATATATGTCGATACAGCACAGACCCATGCCGACTACAAGGTTTCTTCTTTCTGTCCCATCTATTTTCATTTGAACCGCAGAATATCGAATTGCGCCATTGGTATAATCGAATTATGAAGTTGTCTCTAAATTTTGTTTGGCGGTGCTTACACTTTTTGTAATAATTGAAATCAGTTGGTTGTTTTAAACAACAGACCAATAGGGGGTATAATGGGACCGTTCACGTTCACTACTGCGGAATCAAAGATTCTGTTTTCCCAAGAAAAATCACCCGTAGCTCGCTAAGGAAGGTGGCAGAACGTGCTGATAGTCCAACAACAGAGCGACTGCAAGATGTTGCGGCATTCGATCGTAAACAGAACGTCGCGTTGTGCCATGTTCAAATGAGATATTGAGCTCATATTCCCGCCTGTTCCGACCTGTCACCCACCTGATGTATCATGGTATATTTACTGGTTTCCACCCATTCATAACATCGCGGGAAGCATTACATTTCTACGCCCCGGTGCGTCCGTCCGAATGATGATATCACACATTTTTCCCGTTTTGAATATAGCAGTTATGTTGCGTGTATGATTATGTTGCGTGAGTTTAAGTGCCTGTTTTCTTGAAATAAGAAAACTTTGAAAAAGTTCTTTTGCTTTGCATATTATTCTTGTTCTTTCCAACTCAACAAATACTTTGGACGTCATTTGCGCTGGACCGGCTGTTTGTTTTTGCATCATTAGAACAGCCCGGATGAGGTTATGGTTTTCCCCAGGGGGGTAGAAGCCATGGACCGATGGAACGTCCCAATGTCTTGGAGAAGTGGCATCGGTTTGAGATTGGACAGGGCGATGGACGGCCGGGTGAGGAGTGCCATATGTAGTCCTCACTTATTTCAAAAATTTTGAAATTCAACAATAATATAGGAAAACTTCACTCTTGGATTAACAGTCTGAAAAGGGCTCGACCACAAGATGTGGTGGTCTTTTATCATATTATGGAGGATTGGTTTGACAGAAAGAACTGATTCCCCTATACTCTTTCCTGGATAAGTAAGCTTCCCGGTTAGGAGAAAAGAAGATGAAAGGCATGAGATTTCTCAGACTTCAAATCTTTGTGTTGGCCATTATTTGCCTCTGCTCGGCAACATTCGGCAGTCGAGTTTGTGCTGATGACAAGGTAATTTTCCTTGCCCATGAGATTTCCTGGGCTCCTCACTATGGAAAAGACCTGAAACAGGGGGGTTATACTGTTGAAATCATCAGAGAAGCCC
>Ga0222636_1001148_pt1 | contig 10929 bp, 8 predicted proteins | sample AntAcemetagen141_FD_179811 | JGI IMG/M metagenome (GOLD analysis project Ga0222636, IMG submission 179811) | Saline water microbial communities from Ace Lake, Antarctica - #141 | ecosystem: Environmental > Aquatic > Non-marine Saline and Alkaline > Saline | place: Antarctica: Ace Lake | collected...
TCCAGGATCCGGTCAATAACTTCAACCAGGCTGGATGATCCGATTGCTTTTTCTACTGCCATTGTAAGACTCCTTTGCTCCTTATGGAGCATTTCAGAATTATCTTAATCGCCAAAAACGCGTCTTATATGTAAGGCCGCGTATTATGGAGGGGCGATCATCCTCAATTCAGCACAATCTTCGGTGATGAATTATCCCTACCCCAAGGTAAGGACCATAATTTATTTCAAAGCTTTCTTTACAACTTTCATTAACTTTCTCATATCAACCGGCTTTTCCATAAAATCAAAAACTTCCAATTCGCCGGCCCTCTTCCGAGTGGATTTATTTCCATATGCGGATATCATTATCGTTCTTGTTGAAGGACTTATATCCCGGACTTTTTCGAGAACAGTTAAACCGCTTATTTTTTGTAGCCTGAGGTCGAGGATTATTACATCATATTGGTTATGACTGACTTTTCTTAAAGCATTTCTTCCGCTGTGGGCAATGTCAACGTCATATCCGTCTTCTTTCAGGAAACAGGAGAGAAGCCAACAAGTGTCCTCATCATCATCAACTACCAACACCCTGGACACGCTTATTCCCCTCCCTCACCTGGCAAACTGATCTCCCGCACCTTTGGAAGTTAGCGCTCCGGTGCAACCTCGTAGTGCCCCGCCAGGGGCGGGGCCTTCGTTGGGCAGGGCTGAAACCCTGCACTACTGTATTTATTGTCCCGATACTTTTTATTTAACAAGATATGAAATCGGGATCCCGATTATTTCGGGAAAATTCCGAAGCAGGTACGTAAAACTTGCCGGTATACATTCCTCTAAAGCAAGAACCATGCCAATGTTGAATGATGCGTTGAAACAATCTCCGAAATATTTTTAACTCCCCCAAAAAATCCCCGAAGGCCCTGGTGTCTTAGGGGTCACCGCGGAAGCCCGGAAAACGGCAACATAAATATTTTGAGATACATCCGTTTTTTATAACCATTGCATTCTCAAAATCTTAACGCATCTCGCCCATCCGCCAAACAAGCGCAGGCTTTTCGCAACAATCACATAATCCGGGATGATTTGGTGATTCGCGGATTACTTTTGATCGGGGAGGGAAGGGGAAGGATATTTTTTAACCTGATCGGACCGGGGGGACTAATAAAAGGAAAGGCCCGAAAAAATGAGACACTTCCGGGACGCGGTGGGCGGAACTGACACAGTTTTAAAATTTTTTCTTTGAAATTCTAACCAGACAGGCCCAACCTCTTTAATTTGCGATAGAGGGTCTTTCGACTAATGCCAAGGATTTTTGCCGCCTTCACTTTTTTTCCACCACTTTGCTCAAGGGCTTTATTGATCAAATCTCTCTCAACTTCCTTGGTTATATCTTCAAAGGAAGCGCCTTCTTCCAGGGATTTTGTCAGATGAACTCTATCCTGAGAAAGACCGAAGGATCTTTGGATCCCATCTCGCTCTTTGATATCTTTCGGTAGATCAGCCGGGGTAACATGAGCGGAGCCGGCCAGCAGTACCGCTCTTCTGACCGCGTTTTTCAACTCCCGAATGTTGCCGGGCCAGCGGTAGTTGAGCAGGTCTCTCATCGCCTGGGCGGCAAACCCTTTTATTTTTTTGTCGAACTCATCATTTGCTTCCTTTAGAAAATGCCTGGCCAGGAAGGGGATATCATCTTTTCTCTCTCGGAGAGGAGGGAGATCGATGTGAAATTCATTCAGCCGGTGAAAAAGATCTGGCCTGAACCTTCCCTGCCGAACGACCTCCGATAAAGGGGTATTCGTAGCCACAATAATACGCACATCTATCTTTATATGTTTCTTGCCCCCCAGGCGGTAAAGTTTCCTCTCCTGGATAACTCTCAAGAGTTTCATCTGCATATTCTCGGAGAGATTCGTGATTTCATCTAAAAATAAAGTGCCCCCGTCAGCCTGCTCAAATTTACCAGTCATCTTCGCGTCCGCGCCGGTAAAAGCCCCTTTTTCATATCCGAAAAGTACACTTTCGGCCAATGTCCCCGGGATGGTGCCGCTGTCTACTGCGATAAAAGACTTGTTCTTCCGGACACTGTTCTGATGAATCAGATGGGCGATCAATTCCTTGCCCGCGCCACTTTCGCCCTGGACGATCACGGTCATATTAGTAGGAGCTATTACTTTGACCTGGTTCAAAACCTGCTTTATTTGAAGGCTGTCTCCCATAACATCTTCTAAAGCAATCTCCTCCCCCAGTCTCTTTCTCAGGATTTCTACTTCCCTGCCTAAATATTGAGTCTGGAGAGCCCTCTTGACCAGAAGAACCAGCTCCTCGTTGTCAAATGGTTTGGTGATGTAATCAAACGCACCTAACTTCATTGCTTTTACCGCCCCTCTGACTTCGCCGAAGGCGGTAAGCATTATTACGGCCACATTCTTGTCAGCTTGTTTTATATTTTTTAATATCTCCATTCCATCCTCACCCGGGAGCCTGATATCCAATAAAATCAGGTTGGGCGCGTCTTTTTTAACCGCTTTCAGCGCTTTTTTCCCATCAGAGACGGCTATGGTATGGTATCCTGCTTCCTTCAGAATATTGGAAAGGTTCCAGCGTAAATCCGCGTTATCGTCGACTATTAAGATTGTTTCCATCTTATTTTCGATCAGCCTACTTCCGGGATAGGAAACCTGACTGTTACCTCTGTTCCCTGATCAAGGGTACTCTTTATTTTAATACTCCCTTTATGGAAGCTTATAATCTGGTGAGCCAGAGAAAGCCCCAAACCTACACCGTCTTTTTTCCTGGTGAAGAAAGGATCATATATTTTATCCATATCTTTATCCGAGATTCCTACCCCGGTATCTAAAAACCGTACTACAATTTCTTTCTCTTCAGGATAAGCGCTGATAAATAATCTCCCCCCTGTTCCCATAGAGTCCAGGGAATTTATTATAAAATTCAAGAACACCTGCTCCAACCGCTTTTCATCCATCATAATCTTCGGCATTCTCCGGGACACCCTCTTGCTCAAGCGCACGTTCTGTTTAATACATCTGGCTTTGGCAAGGCTGCAAACACGTGTTATTACAGTTCTTATCTGGCCCGGATTAAAAATCATTTCACTTGGCCGGGCAAAATTTAATAGATCTTGAATAATTTTATTCGCGCTCCTCGAATTTCTCAATATAAGCCTCATATGTTTTTTAAATTGTTCACTCTTCATCTGCTTGCTGAGGCATAATTGAGCCGAGGCGCTTATATTGCCAAGCGGATTTCTTATCTCATGGGCGATGCCCGCTGCTAATTCTCCGATGCCCGCCATCCTTTCGGAATGAAACAATTGTTCTTCTGTTCGTTTTCGTATCGAAATATCCTTTGCAATGTGAACAGCACCAATAACTCTACCTTTTTTAACTATAGGTGATATAGTTATCTCCAGATAAATTCCCAGATGAGGTTCAAAAAATTCCCTTATAACCGGAATCTTGTTTTTCATTGCCTGATTAAACAGGCAATCGTCCGGGGGAGCTTTTGCCCCATGGAAAACTTCATAACACTTCATGCCAATCAATTCTTTCGGCGCCATCTTGAAAGCATTTGAACAAGTTCTGTTTATCTGAGTAAACTCGTAATTTTTATCTATGATCGCAGCCATATCCGAGATGGAGTTAAAAGTCGTTTCCCATTCTTTGGCTAACTTCCTTGACTCTTCCTCCGCCTGTTTACGTTCGGCGATCTCGGCGTGCAGTTTTTCGTTGGCTTTCTTAAGTTCGGCCGTTCGTTTCTCTACCTCTCTTTCCAGATCGGCATACGCTTTTTGCAATGCGGCCTCGGCTTTGCGTTTCTCAATCGCCCTTTTGACAGTCAACAATAATTGATCTAAATTGTAGGGTTTTTCAAGATAGTCAAAGGCGCCCAGGTGGATAGCCTCGATAGCCGATTTCTGAGAGGCGTAGCCGGTGAACACGATGCACTCCGTCCCGGGACTGAGTTTTTTTATTTCCCTCATCACGTCCAGGCCGAGCATGTCCCTCAGCCTGAGATCTATCAGGGCCACCAAGGGTGCTTCCTTCTTTACCTTGATCAGGGCTTCTTTTCCCGTGGAAGCGGTTATAGGCATGTATCCCTTCTTCTCCAGGTACTCTGCCAGGCTTTCCCTCACGCCGGGGTCATCGTCTATAACGAGAATTATATTTTTCTTCATAAGTTAGCACCTTCGGCGCTAATTTAGTGAAAAAGCACTAAAGATAACGCCTTTGAAAAAGTAAAAATCTTAAGATAATACAATATTTATTTAGTTTATCTGTTTATTAAAATTCCAATACAGAACTTAGCGGACCTGAAGGTCCGCAACTACGAAAGAATCGTAGTCGTCGACCTTTAGGTCGACAGAATTATTGTCCCGATACTTTTTATTTGAAAAGATATGAAATCGGGATCCCGATGGATATCGGGAAAATTCTTAAGCAATAAATTAGCTCCCGTAGTCTGCCTCGGGGCAGCGCTGCGCCCCTAACCGTGCGTGGTCACCTCATACCTCTCCCTGAACGGCAACCTGTGAATCAGATAAGAGATTTTCACATTTTTCAAATATTTATCCGCCGCATGCTCCAGGCCAATGAACAGAAGGCCGATTTCATGCTCGGCCAGAGTACTCTCTACCCTTTCAGCTATAAACTTGTCCCGCTTGGCAATTAACTCTGATGCCGTCTTCTTGTAATTCTGCATGAACGCTGTCCTCTGCGCTGTATCGGCGAGTTCATATACCCTCTTTAAATTGTTATATTCCTGGATAAGGAGTTCTTTATCCTCCGTTCCCTCCAGTCTTGCCCCTTTCTCGGCCAGCTCCAATATAATCTTGTGATTCGGGCTTCCCATCCCGGCCACTTCACGGACTATCTCCAGTTCCCGGCCGCAGACGGGGAGCCCGTCTTGATATATCTTCAGCTTTTTGAATGGCAAGTTCAGACTGAATATCTTCCCCCGCAGGCCGTTCCAGGTTTCATTTATGATTCTTATGTGCTCCTCCCACTTTCCCTCGCCGTACCTGGCCAGGTACTCTTTTTTCGCGAATTCCGACATGCTCCCCAGGTCGATCTCCGTATGCACTATGGGAATATAGATCAAATTTTTCATCTGTTACTTTCTTGACAGGGAATCTTTGACAATTGATAATATAAGTTTTATGTCGAACGGCTTGGTGATGTAATCTAATGCGCCCAGTTGCATAGCTTTTCTGGCTGAATCCAACGAGCCGTAGCCGGTCATCATAACAACCGCCAGATCTTTTTCTGACTTCCTTATGTGCTCCAACGTGTCTATCCCGTCCATTCCGGCCATCTTGATATCCAGGAGAACCAGGTCCGGCTTGTTCTCCTTGATTTTTCGCAAAGCCGATCGACCGCTGAGAGAGTAAGACGCATCATAACCCTCGTCTTCCAGGATCTCCGTGAGAATTTCGCAGGTATCTTTCTCATCGTCCACGATCAGAATTTTCTTTTTCATCTTTTCCCCTCTTTCTCGTGCAGATTTATCTCCAGGATATTATTGAAGTATAGACCTTACCATTGATCTATTGATCTGTATTTTGCGCTTTTACTGGAAGCAACACTGTAAAAGTGGTTCCTGTCCCTTCCTCGCTTGTCACTTCTATGGTGCCTCCAAGCTTTTCTATAATTCCATAGGTGATAGAGAGCCCCAGGCCTACGCCTTTACCGGGCGCTTTAGTGGTAAAAAACGGATCGAATATCCTGATCATATCTTTCTCCGATATACCGTGTCCTGTGTCGCTGAATTCAATCTCCACCGCTGTGCCGGACTCCGCTGTCTCCCCGGCCGCCTCTTTAACTCCCTGATTCCGGAGCCTGGTTTTTATTCTCAAACGTCCTCCTTCGACCATAGCATCGCATGAGTTCACGATTAGGTTGCTGAAGGCCATGCGGAGCTGCTGTCTATCGGTTTCCACTTTTGGCAGATGGACCGCAAAGCCTTTTGACACTTCCACATTTGTAGTTTTGATTTGATCATGTAAATATTTCAGGGTTTCTTTTATAACTTCGTTTACATCGGTGGAAGCTAATTCAAAACGAGGCGTATGATAAGAGGTCAGGAGGCTGTCCACGATCTCCTTGCATCGTTTGGTGGCTCGTTCCACTCTCTCCAGGCCCTTCGCGTAAATTCTTAAGTCGGGCATGTCAGCAACCTGCTTTTTAAGTAAAATAGACAGCCTCTGTACGTTCAGCATAATCGATGTCAGTGGGTTGTTGAGCTCATGAGCGACCCCGCTCGCCAGTTGGCCGATCGAAGCCAGCTTCTCGCTTTGAATAAGTTTATTCTGGATCTCTTTCAATTCGTGATAAGTTTTCTCTAATTTTTTGCTTTTTCGATCCAGGTCCTCCATGATGTTTAAACCAGCTAACTGCTCCTTCTGTAATTCATCTGCCCGCTTGCGCTCAGCCTTCATTGCCACGGCGGTGACTACAAGTTCCTTCTCTCTTTGCATAAGGCGATTTATTTCACGCATATCGCGTGCGATACCGACTATGCCTACCAACTCCCCTTTTTTATCCATCATTACCGAACCGGAGAAACTGACGGGGATTTTCTCGCCCAATTTTGTCTTGTAGGTCATATCGTAATCCCTGACCGATCCTTCCTTTATTAGCTTTTTTAATCTGGTACCTATAAAGAGCATTTCTTCTTCTTCTTCTTCTTCTTCTTCTTCTTCCGCAAAAAGCAAGCCAACCGGCCTTCCGATAAGCTCTTTTTTCGTGTATCCCAGCAGATCAAGTGTGGCCCGGTTAACAGTTTTTATCATCCCATCCGGGTCCGCCACAATCAGGGTATCGATCATGCTCCTGACTATCTTGTCGGTATAATCCTTCGCCGCGATCAACTCGTCCAGGGATTTGCTCAAATTTCCGGTCATCATGTCAAACGCCCTGGAAAGCTGGCCGATTTCATCCTTTGCGTCCGTGCCCACCCTGTAACCCAGATCGCCCCGGCCGATTTCTTCGGTACCTTTGTGCAACTTCCGGATCGGCGCGCTGACGCTTCTCGAAACAAAAATGGCTATCAGCCATGCCACTAACAGGATAGCAAACATGATGCCGATGAAGGTGTTTCTTATTCCGGCCAGGGGCGCCAGGGCCTCTTTTTCGTCGATCTCCGCTACAAGGCACCACTGCATACACGGGATATGGTCGTATATACCAAGCACCCTGACTCCCCTGTAGTCCGTGTAAATCATCGGCTCGTGCAGGTGCAGCCTTGAGCCGAACTCCTCGACGTCTTCAAAATACGCCCTTACGCTTACGGTATCGACCTTCTGCCTGAGGAAGGTATCCTTCACAAAGCGGGAGGGCGTTACCATGTAGCCGTACTTGTTCACCAGGTATATATCACCCGTTTCGCCGAGGCCCGTCCTGTCGGTTGCTATCTTATCCAGTTTGTCCAGGGCGAACCTGGCCGCGACCACACCCACAAACTTCTTTTTCTCTATTACGGGCACCGAGATGACCAGACACTTTTCCCCCGTCGTTCCGGAACGGTAAGCGTCTTTTATATACGACCATCTTCTTCCTCCCAAAAAATACGCGTTGGTTGACCTGTCTAGGCCGATGCTCTTCCTATCGCTGGAATTGACAATCCTGCCGTCCGTGTCCATGACGAAAAATTCCTGAACGCACTTGCTGGCCTTTTCCGTCCCGTCCAGCCTCTCTGTGACGACCTCTAATTTTCCGCCGTAACCCGGGGAACCTTTGTCTGCCAATAGCAGGTTTACGATACATATGCTTTCGGACAGCTGTACGACCTTCTCTCTCTCCGTTTCAAGGAAAGTCTCGATATGCCTCGCCCTTGATTGGGCCACTGCGTTCAGATGAGCGAATATCTCTTTTCTCAGGTTGTTTTTAGCCGGGATATAAAAACTGAGCATGGCGAAACCGGTAAGCAGGGTGACCGCTATAATGAAATAGCTGGTTATCTTACTTCCTATCTTCATAAAGCGTCCTCAGCAGCGTTCGGTCGAATGCCTTTTTCGCGTCCGGTTTCTTTGATATTCTCCCGCCGGCAAACTTACTCCCGGCGATAGTATTGAAGCATTTGATCAACTCCTTTTCTTCTCCCGGCATAAGCTGTTCCTTGTAATTCTCCCATCTAAGGCCAGCGCCCTGTTTTCTGTACTGCTCCGGTGTTATATCGTAGTGGTGGGCAATAATCCCGCTTGCCTCAACGGGATGAGCTTTATAGTAACTGACGGCCCTGAACCAACCTCTCATCAGCTTCTTGACAAGCCCCGGGCGGTTCTTTACCATATCCTCCCTCACGTTGAGAGTGTCTATTATTATGTCCGGCTTGTCCCTGGTTGTGAGCAGGACATGCGCCCCGGGCCTTTCCAGGGCCTTCGACAACCACGGCTGCCAGGTGACCACCGCGTCCGCATCGCCTTTCAGAAACGCCTCCCATGCGTCCTCGGGGCCTCTTGGAACTATGATTATATCCGCAAGCGCCATCCCCTTCTTATCGAGCACATGGGCCAGGAGAGTTTCCCCGACATTGTCCCTCTCCAGAGCCACCCTCCTGCCCTTCAAATCCTCCACTTTTTTAATGCCCTTTGCCGCGACAATCCCGTCACCCCCGGCAGAATGGTCTATCTCCATGACGGCGACTATAGGTATGTTTTGCGCCCTCTTCGTGATCAGAAGGTCTATCGTCCCCGCCTCGCAATCGAGCATTCCCTGCTTGAAGGCGTCGCGCCTGGCGGAATCGAGCGGCTCGTCCACGATCACAAGGACCATCCCCTCTTCCTTGAAAAACCCCTTCTCCTTCGCCAGGTAAAGCGGCCCGTAGCCCACCCACTCCGGAAAGGCGATGTTCAATCTCTCCGGTTCCGCCTCTTCCGCCCTTCGTGCGCAGCCGGAAAAAAGCAGAACGAGCGCCGAAAAATATAAAAACCCGGACTTATAACTGATTGCTCTCATTTTCTTTTTACCTTATAAAAAAGGGGTCGGGCTATTTTTTTCATTCTGACTTCCTTGCCTTCTCCGGCACCTTGTATTTCCCGGGCTGACCTAATTTCTCAAGGAGGAAATTTATCTCTTCTTTCAACTTGATCATCTCCAATTCCCGGCCTATGGTTACCTTATAGAATCGCTCTAATCTATCGGTTCTCTCCCTCAACGCCTCCTCCACCTTCTTCCGCTCGGTGATATCTTGGTTGATTCCGAATACTTTTATGGGCTGGCCTTCATTGTCATAATCGGTTTTAGCTATTGAACGGACAATACGCTCCTTGCCGCCTGGTAAAATAATACGGAATTCTACGTCCAAAGGTTTTTTTCTTTTTATAGCGTCCTCTTGGCTTTTATTAACAAATTCCCTGTCTTCAGGATGAATGGTTTTCTCAAACTCTTCTTGTGAGATGAGGGTCTCGTGGGATAGACCAAAAATCCTATAGTTTTCCTTGGACCACAGTGTTTCAGTTGTTCGCAGGTCTTGGCTCCAGTTTCCAATATGTGCTATAGCCTGTGCCTCATTGAGTCTTGCCTCGCTATCCTGCCGAGCCTCCTCCGCCTGCTTGCGCTCGGTGATGTCGACGACGGCTCCCGTTATGTAGGAGCCCTTACCACGCTCATCATAGAACCCTTTCCCCTGGCAGCGCAACCAGCAGATAGTTCCATCAGGCCGGATTATCCGTAATTCGGTAAGATACACATTACGTTCGCGGAGAGCCCGCTGTATTTTCGCTTCGACCGACGCACGATCATCAGGGTGAACGCGCTGAAGAAAATCTTCCACAGGCTGTGTAGATTCCACCGCTTCGAGCCCCAGGATTCGATTCAAACTGGCATCGCGGGTATCCTGGTTAGTCGCTGGAGTTGAGTGCCACGTACCCATCTCTGCAGAGGTGAGTGCCATGCGGAGCCGCTCCTCTCTCTCGCGCAGCACCTCCTCCGCCCGCTTCCGCTCGGTGATGTCGCGGTGAACGGCCATATCCGCAATAACTTTCCCCTCATCGTCCGTCACTCTTGATGTGGATATTGCTACTGGAAAGAACTCACCATTTTTTCTCTGACCCACCAACTCTCCTATCCAACCGCTTTTCAACGTTGCCTCAAGAGCTTTTGTTAGGATTGTTTTCTGATCCTCAGGATGTATGGAAGCGATCTCTTTCCCTATTAACTCTCCTTTTGAATAGCCAAACATTTTAACAAAAGCTTCATTCGCATAGGTGATCCTACCCTCAAGATTGCCCATAGCTATGCCATCAACTGAAGTCTCAGTTGCTTGCAAAAATAACTTCAGCGTTTCTTCCACTTTCTCGCGCTCTGATTTCGACGCTTCCAATTCGGCAATCCGGCGGCGTGCTTCCGCCAGTTCATTTAGAAGCTCTTCTTTTGTTTTGCCCTTCTCTTCCATCTCGATCTCTCCAGAGGATATATCAATAATTTTCGTAACTACTCAGGTTGTCAGGTTCAACGTTCACAGCTCACGGTTTATTGCCTTGCGCGCTTAATATGTCTTGAGATAGTTGATGAATCCACGAACGGCAGTCCCGCTGTGGCGGGATTCGTCAGGAAGGGCTCAGGGTCAAACCTTGACGGCCTGTTGCCTAAAAGCCATATTCTACACTGACAGACAAAAAATCAGTGAATTCCTGGATGCAACTTCATAAAAAGCTGTAAATCCTCTGGAAGCCGAAAAAGCGATCTAGAAAAGAAGTAATTAGGTTATGTAATTCATTCCTATAAGCAATTGCTTCCATCCCCGCTGCCTTTGACCCGCTGCCAATATTATTAATAAGGATACGGATGTTCTGGATTGCCGCTATTAAGTAGTCCTGTATCTGTTGGTTCTTTAATTGTCGCCAACGCGACCGTTTAAAACCATGATTGTTGGCAGCATCCGCGAAACTACCTTCCATCCTCCACTTTCGCTTTTCCCTATCTTTCTTTGC
>Ga0222636_1001150_pt1 | contig 10918 bp, 12 predicted proteins | sample AntAcemetagen141_FD_179811 | JGI IMG/M metagenome (GOLD analysis project Ga0222636, IMG submission 179811) | Saline water microbial communities from Ace Lake, Antarctica - #141 | ecosystem: Environmental > Aquatic > Non-marine Saline and Alkaline > Saline | place: Antarctica: Ace Lake...
CTAATATCGAAAGAAGATTAGCAACGGTTAAACAAAAAATATCCAATACTTTATCAACCATTTCAATAATTCCAGGATCATTGTATGCCATGAAATTTATAATATTATCTTCACTTATGTGTTCCAAATCTCCATTACAACTTTCGTAAACGCCAGGTGTCTTATCCCTGGAAAAAATTTCTTTCATCATTTTTACCAAATTATCAAAGGATATTACAGTTTCCAAACAACCTCTTTTCCCGCATTTACATTGCTTTCCATCAGGTTGAACTATACAATGTCCAACTTCAGCCGCATTAAAACTTTCACCTTCATATAATTTTCCATTAATAATCACATCAGACCCTACGCCAGGTCCCCATTTTAAGACGATAAAGTTTTCAACTTCTTTGCCCAATCCATAAAGTATTTGTGCAATCACAAACGCCTTTACATTGTTTTCAATCACTACCTTATATCCTAATTTTTGCTCAAAATAATCTCGTACATTTATCTCTTCATCCCATATACCATATGCTTTTTTACTCATACCATTTTTTTTGTCAACTGGTCCGACTACACTAATTCCCACACCCAATATTTTCTCTTTTGGTATATTTGCCTGTTGAATTATATGGGTACAATGAGACGCAACAACCTCAAAAAAATCTTTTGGCTTGCCTCCGGATATGGTTTTTATCTTTTTACATATAACAATTTCGCCTTTCAGATCACTTATAGAAATATAGGTAAAATCAGGTTCTATATTTATTCCTAAAACATGTTTATACTTATAGTTAATTTCTATAAGTATTTTTTTCCTACCTGCTCTTTTTTTCTCTTTCATTTCACCTTTCTCAATGATGATTCCTTTCTCTATCATATTACTACATATATTTGTGACCGTTGCCCGTGTAAGAGAGAGGGTAGATGCAACATCCATTCTGGACATCACTTCATTATTATTAAGTAATTTCAAAAATTTAGACCTGTTTTTTGATTTTACATATTCCATATTTAAACCATTTCTACTCATGTTATCCTCTTTCATCTTTTCATTAATGATTTTTTATTATCACTATCTACTTATCACCATTTTTTTACTTCAGTTTTAAAAAACAAAAAAATAAAACCACTTCTAAAATCAATGAATATCATAGGTTATTTTAATAAATAGAATGACATTTATTTTCCTGCAATACTGGAATTATCCCTGTTGTTCAAAAAGGGTATTCAAAGAATAAGATACGCCACCTGTTTATTCTTTACATTTAGCATAAATATTTTATTCAGGTCTATTATAAATATTATTTTCTAACTCAGATATTTTTATCATTGCCTTTTTTAAATTTTCCTGTCTCCAATCTTCCAATCCTTGTGTGAATTCAGTCGTTAAAAATTCTTCCACCATCTCGCAAGCCATTTCAGGCGCAACTATCCAACCACCCATCGTCATGATATTGGCATTGTTTATGGCTCTACATTTCTTTGCGCTATAAACATTTTCTACCGCAACAGCATATATACCTTTATACTTGTTTGCAATAATTGCCATACCGGCTCCTGTTCCACAAATAAGAATACCCTTTTCATATTCTTTATTTTGAATTTTAAGTGCGACCTTGGAAGCAATATTAAAAAATGGAATGCCTTCTTCTAATTTCTGTGTACCTAAATCATCAAAATGAACTCTTTTTTTAATAAGATATTTTTTGATATTTTCTTTTAAATAAAATCCGGATATATCTGAACCTATTACTAATTTCATTTTATATTCACCTCGAATTATAATCTTATTTTGCGCTGACTGCTTCTAATGTTTTTTCAACTATATCATCTGTCGATAACTTATATTTCTTGATAAGATAATCATATCTTCCCACTTCACCAAAGCAATCATGAACACCAATATATTTAAAGGGTGCACACAAATACTCTTCTGTCATTACCTCGGCTACTGCAGATCTTAAACCTCCAATAATATTATGGTTTTCACATGTTACCACTGCTTTGGTTTTTTTAATCGATGAGACAATAGTCTCTTTGTCTATCGGTTTTAGCGTATGTACGTTTATAAGTTCAGCATCGATCCCTTTTTTCTTTAATATTTCTACTGCTTTAATTGATTCACTCACAGTGATACCTGTCGCAAAAATGCTTACATCATTTCCTTCCTTAAGTACATCAGCTTTAAAAAGATTAAATTTATAATTGTCATTAAAAACTTTTGGAGTTGTTTTTCTAAATAATCTGATGTAAATCATACCTTTATAATCTACTATTTGTGGCAGAGCTTTCACTAATTGGATAACATCAACGGGCTCAAATATGACAGTACCAGGTATACTTCTGATAATTCCAACATCCTCGAAGCTCATATGCGTTCCACCATTTAGTTCCGCTGATATTCCAGGATCAAGTCCTATGATCTTAACATTGCTTCCGGCATATGATATTGAAATAGCTATCTGGTCTGCAATTCTTCTTGACGCAAATGATGTAAAAGAGCTAATAAATGGTATAAAACCATATGATGATAATCCGGCAGCAACAGATGCCATATTCTGTTCGGCAACACCAACATCCAAAGCTCTTTCCGGAAATTTTTCCCTTAGCTTCATAGTACTCCCTGCTTTGCCTAAATCAGCATCAATAAAAACTATCCTGTCATCTTTTTCCATTATTTTTTCAATTTCTGAAACAAGAGCTACTCTCATTTCTACATTCGTATTGTACATTACAAATTACCTCATCCTACTTCAATTCTTTTAATGCTTTTTGAATTTGTTCCGGCCTAATATGCATGTTATGATTTCCGACCCCGGATTCTTCAGCAAAATAAGCACCCTTACCTTTAATGGTATTCAAGATAATCATTGTAGGACAACCTTTACATTTTTTAGCAGATAAAATAGCATGATCAATTTCTTGTACGTTATGCCCATCTACTACATTCATTACATTCCAGCCAAAAGCTTTCCATTTATCAACAATTGGCTCTAACGAATTAATTTCATCGGTAGTGCCGTCGATCTGCATTCTATTATAATCTGTAAATCCTATAAGATTGTCTAATTTTTTATGTGCTGCATACATAGCAGCCTCCCAAATCTGTCCTTCCTGGCTTTCGCCATCACCGATTAGTGTGTATATAGTTGCATTATCTTTTTTAATTTTGGACCCTATTGCAATACCAACCGCACATGAAAAGCCTTGCCCCAATGAACCTGTGGTCATATCAATTCCCGGTGTTCTTATCATATCGCAATGACTGGGAAAATTTGTATTAGGTTGATTAAGTGTATAGAGTAGTTTTTTATCGAAATACCCTTTATCTGCTAAAATAGAATACATCGTAGGTCCTGCATGTCCTTTTGAAAGGATAAACCGGTCTCTACCTTCCATTTTAGGATGATTAACATCAATATTCATGTGGTTATAATATAAAACAACAAGAGCCTCCACTATGGACAGGCATCCACCTATATGCCCAACTCCTAAATGCCCTATTGCATCTATAGTCAAATACCTTATCGTTTTACACTTTATATTTAACTCTTTAACTTTTTTTTGTCCCAACAAAATCTTTTCACCTCACGGTAAACATAATCTTTAATATAGGAATAATTATTTCTATTCATCTGATTGTAATCTATTTTATATTTTATAGATTTAGCGCAGTAGCAAGTGATTTTACAATATTTTAAGATAGATTTTTTAAGCAAAATAATTTAAATATTTTTAAAAAGCGGCAATTCTTTTATACTTCAATAAAGTTCAATTTTTAATTGATAAAAACACAAAATATTTTCATAGATAAAATCAATCAAAAAACAATCATTTTTTTATTACCATCATCAAAGTCTTTTATTGATTAATTTAAGTAACTAACCAATTTTTTTTACAATAACATGCATATTCTTATTTGTCAACCAATTGTTGTTATTTGGAAATAAAGGGTTAGGTCTCAACATTTGACATTCATTCTTCCTTTAAAGCTGTTATCACCTTTTGCATGACCTCTTTAATTTCATGATTCGCTTCGCTTTTTTGTTCAAATCTTTTAGCAGCCTGGGAAACAGCTGAATAATCCATCTGGAAAATTTTGCCTATTTCAGATAAGGAAAGCGGGGTGAAGCGTTTAATGAGATAGGTGGCTAAAGGACGATACAGGTTTTCTCTTTTTTTATCAAAGATTATCTTTCTTTCAATATACAAATGTTGAGACCTGACCCCTTTATTTTTGTTCTATTTTATATTTTTTTATGTCCAAAAACCAATGGTTCCAAAAACCTTCTTTTAATATTTTTTCAGTTTCATTTATAATTATTTTCTTTTTGAATATTGGTCCATCATAGACAAATGTATGAAATTCGCCATTTTCTCCACAGCAACATATATTTTTCTTTTTGATTTCTTTAATCAGGTCATAATTAATTTCTCTTCCCAAAAAATCTTCTTCAAATAAATCTGCTTTCGCACTTATCACGATTGCTTTAAAACCAGTATCGACAAATTCTTTGATCACTTTTTCTGCTGATAAGCCCCATAAGGGTTCTATAGGGCTAATATCCATATCATTACATACGCGATCAACCCAACTTTTGTGCTCTCTTAGGTAAATATCACCAAAGATCATTCCTTGAATTTTCTTTTTTTTCAATTCATTTACTGCTATTTTAAATTGAGTTTCATACCCTTTCATATCAGCAGGTACCGATTTCTGAACTATAGGAATTTGTATTGCTTCTGATTGTAGATTCATAAGTTCATTTGATATTCCATGAAAACAACATCGTTTATATTCCTCAGATATAAAATTGAGTAAAACACTTATTTCATATCCCTGCTGAATCGCTTTAAACAACGCAAGACAACTGTCTTTACCGCCAGACCATGAAGATATTAATTTCATTGTTAAACCCTTTGCTATTTTTATAGTCATAATACATAACTTAAAACAATCGAACTACTTTGTTTATATCCACAAATAGACATATCCTGCAAAGTGCCTTCTATTTTGCTCTATATAATCAATTTTAAACTTAATTTTTAAATATTTTCAATGTATTATACGACAAACCCTTTTCATATTCCTTCTTAAAAACAAAAAGTCCTTCAGTAAAAGCCAAGGACTTAGATGATTGCATGACTCTCCGGACAGAACTATTTTCACAATTTTTGTAGCAGTCATGAGTTTAAAAAATGTATAATAAATTGGGGGAGACAATTCGTAATATTTTTTAATATTCGATTAGTAATTTTTCTACTCTGCTCCTTTGATTGAAAAGTACCTCTAAAAAGATTCGCACACCAAAAACTCCACAACAGCAAATGGCTTCATTTCTTCATTACCAAGTAGAACAGTCACTTTATTATCCTCTATTCCCACGTACGGGTATATAATATCCCCTAATACAGCTGCATTTTTATATTCAACCCGCACACTGTTAATCCTTGAATTGTCCGGTAGATATTCCATAGCCATCAGAATATATTTTTCATTGTTCACGTGTTGATTCGAATCTATATAGAACCGTTGTACTTTGAAGGCTTCTTTCGCCTCCATCTCTGATGGGATTTCCACTTTTCTGGATAGGGCTTCCATAGGATATGCAGGCTCTGTCGAATACAATAATTTTTGTTTTTCATCTACTCTTTTTAATTTCCCTGTTTCCCTATCCATATATACCCACAGAGAATTTGCATAGGCAATTACCTGTTCATCCTTGTCCTTAATGATAAAATTCCTATATGCCATGAACTTGATAAATTCATATACCCATGTGCTGATACATATTTCTTCTCCTAATCTGGGGAAATGTTCAATGATAATATGCCAATATGAGAGTACCCATGCATTCCGATTATCATCCCAGTACTTCATACCAAGGTTTAAGGATTCAGATTGAAAGGTGCAGCTATCCTGCAAATAATTGACCAGTGCTGATAATGTCATATTGGATTTTTCATCACATTCACTATATCTTACTCTGCTCTCAAAACTGTACATGCAACTTTTGTATGACTGTATGGATCCGATAGTCATACTTCTCCTTTCTTGAATATATCACATCGGCGGGGGGTTATCGGGGTCGGTTTTCATTGAGATCTGTCCCCCTTTATTCTTCTATGATTATTTTTCTGCAATAACGAGCATTTCAAAGTCTTCCGTGGTCAATTGGTCTTTTCGGGAGTAGGCTCCTAGTTTAGCACCAAAAATATCTATTTTTTTATACCCAAGAGTTTTCAACATCCAGGTTATTTCACTGGGCACATAATAACGTTCATTACATTTCAATTTTTTTTATTGCCTGAATCGTCTTCGAATACAGTCGTATTGTGATCACGGAATGTCATTAAATCAAAGGTGTTGCTCTTATAGATCGCATTGCCCTCTTCGCTATCTGATTCACAAAATTTCTCCACAGAATGATAAAGTGGAAACAATCCGTTTAGCGTGGTAAATATAAATTTCCCTGTATTTTTTAACGCCCTTGTCACATTTTTAAGAATTATGAAATTCATTTCATCAGTCTCCATCAAAGGGAAAGCACCTTCACAAAGCATTATTGCAGCATCAAATTCACCATCAAAAGGAAGCTTTCGGGCATCATGTTGCTGAAAATCAATTTTCAGGTTAACCTGTTTTGCTTTCTCCTTTGCTCTGGCAAGCTGAGATTCCGACAAATCAATTCCTGTCACTCTATAGCCTCGTTTTGATAACTCAATAGAATGCCTTCCCGTACCGCATCCGATATCAATGATTCTTATATTTTTATTATAATTTAACTCTTGTTCAATAAAGTCGCATTCCCCAAGCGTCCCATGAACAAAACATTCCTTATCGTATTTTTGCGCATAATTCTCAAATAATGACTCATACCATTGCTTCATTATTGTCTCCTCCCATTCATCAAATCTACAATTGTTACCAATGACCATTGCACCATTTACGTTCACATCTACTTAACCCGATTTTAATATTCAAACTGTCCTCTGTTTGTGATAAAGAAATCTCTATCCTATGTAACGAACCAATTCCTCAATGGACTTACGTTTTTTTATTCCCGGATTATCTGCCGGATAGCCTATTGGTGTAAAAGCTATGGGTTCCATACCTTGAGGGAGATCAAGACATTTCCGTGCTGCATCAGGATCAAAAGCACCTATCCAACAAGTGCCAAGACCCAAATCTGTTGCAGAAAGAATGACATGATCCATTACAATAGCTGAATCCACATCAGCATAATTCCTTCCATCTCTGCGAACCCAATTTCCTTTCGGGATTCCACATATTCCTATTACATAAGGAGCCTGAATAAACCATTCTTGATGGTATATCTTCCTTAATTCATTTTTAAAACCGGCTGTTTTAATGACAAAAAGTCTGAAACTTTGTCTATTGGCTGCTGTCGGAGCCAGCCTTGCTGCCTCTAAAACCTTATCAATTATATTAGATGGTACATCATCCGGTTTATAGGCTCGTACGCTATATCTTTGTTTGATCAATTTCTGAAATTCCATAATATATTACCCCTTCTCTACTGATTTTATTTTCGGATACAGAAAAATACTTCTTTCCGTTATATCTATAATAATAATTATTCACACATTAATCAAATTTCACGATATTTTTTATCTCTCATAAATTTTACCTAAAATTAATTTAATGATATTCTTAAAGTCAGGTCTTCACATTTTACATTTCAGACTTCTATGTCAAATGTTGAGAACTGACCCCTTTATTTCTTTAAAGAAACTACCCCCAAAAGGTTGATACTGACGACTCAAACAATAACTTGACATTTTCTATATATAGTGTATACTTACAAAGTTACATAAAATTAAGTAACCGGGATATTTAAAAAATAAGATTTATCCTAAGGAAATCTTCCTTATTTTTAAGGTTGGTTTTAAGTAATATTTAAAAGAGCCTCATTAATTGCTTGCTTCATTTTCCTCTAAATAAAATGTTACTAAAGAAAAAATAAAAAGGAGGAAAAGAAATGCAAGGTAGTAAACTTTATGTAGGAAACTTAAATTATTCAGTAACTGAATCACAACTTGAAGAACTTTTCAATGCTCATGGTACTGTTTCAAGTACTAAGATTATTGAAGGCAAAGGTTTTGGATTTGTAGAAATGTCTTCGCCTGAAGAAGCTGAAACAGCTAAAACAGCTTTGAATGATAGTGATTTTAATGGTCGCCCATTAAAGATAGACGAAGCAAAACCCTTCAAACCAAGAAGCGATTATGGTAACAACCGAAGAAGCTATTAGTTTTTAGTTAATAGTAACTTTTTAAAAACCCTTTCGGCTTTTAAGTTGAAAGGGTTTTTTATTGGCTGGGTTCAAGGGGTCAGGTCTCAACATTTGACATATAAATCTTATATGTCAAATGTTGAGACCTGACCCCTTTTATTTCCTTATTGAAGCTCAGTCATCCATTTTTTTATAGAAGATCTTACTTTTTTCCCAATGACTATACCCATATGGGTTACATCCTCTAGAAGTATTACATTCACATCTTTTTTATATTTAGAAATTTCTGGTAAAAATGCTTCTGCAATATTTGATTCGTCAGATTTTCCAACTAAAACTAAAACTTTTTGTTTGATGACACTTAAATCTTTTTTATAATTACGTGGTGCAAAACCTGTGTTAAGACGATATGAATAAGATAAGGTTTCTGTACCATCACGATATTCTTCCGGCATATTAAAATCGATAACCTGTAAATCATTAAACCATGAAATACCCACGCTATTTAACATGGATAGTCCAATAATTCGAGGCTTATGTGCAGATGCCCATCCTCCGGAATTTAATTTAATCGTCGGTGCATTGTATTTTAAATAGGGCGAAAGCAGCATATAAGCATCGGCCTCTTTGCCATATTTGCTTCCTGCAAATCGTATAGCTAAACCACCACCGGAAGAATGCCCAGCAATAATAAGTGTTGAATTTGGATGTTTTTTCCTTACAATTTCAAGAAAATCTGCTAAATCATCTTCTAATTGATTTATATAGTTAATATCACCTCTTTTTATAGGATTTATCCCATGACCTCTTAAATCCGGTGTATATACATGTGCTAAATTTTCAGAACTAATATATTTTGCTAAAGGTAAGAAATATTTACTATGCCACCCTGAGCCATGTAATAAAACTAAAACCTTGTTTTTTTGAGAAGGATAGTAACGATAGTTTAAGGCAGATCTATCTCTGCATAAATAAGAGTCGATTGGCGGTATTTCAGTGTAATCGATGTCTAATTCATCAAATGATAATTTTTTTTGCTTTGAAATATTTCCTATGGACTTTCCATCAATGATTATTAATACTGTGGCTATGGTAAAATATATTACGATCGAAATGATTATATTATAAATAATGATTGACAATACTTTCTCCATCTATTTTACTCCTCCTGTTAAAGCAATAAAGGGGTCAGGTCTCAACATTTGACATTCATACTTCTTTTAGGGCCATTATTACCTTTTGCATGATTTCTTTTATTTCATGATTAATTTCACTTTTTTGTTCAAATCTTTTAGCAGCCTGGGAAACGGCTGAATAATCCATTTTGAAAAGCTCGCCTATTTCAGATAAGGAAAGCGGCGTGAACCGCTTAATTCCTTCTTCGACATGAGAAACAAAGTTTTATGATTTACCCATTATTGCTTGTATCTTTCAAGCAGTTTATGATTCCATACTTGCGCTTCAATGTAAGGGGCAAGATCAATGGGGAGGTTTGTTTCCCAGTCTTCCTCAGGCAATCCCTTTTCTCTTACTATTGAAAGTATTTCTGATAAAGTGAATACCTTGCCGTGATAATCTGGCAGATAATATTCTTTTGGTTTCTCCTTACCAAACCATAGAGAGATCATGCTATCTGGGTAAGTAAAACTGACATCATACTCCGTAAAGACTGAGAGAGGTATGCGTATTTCTCCATGAGCATCAGGATCAGGAGCTTGTTTCACCATCCATTTGGACGCCCCAAGCACCATTGGGATCGGATAAACCTCCTGAGGTCGCCCCCCTTTTGTCATGAACTCCTCACGTACCCACTGCTCCGTTTGTCTTCGATTATGCATATACTGAATTGGATTTTTGAATCTTGCCCCAAAAACAGTGTCATCAGAAAGTTCTTCCATGATTTTTATGACCTCTTCATCTGGCAGTGCAGACAGGCTTTGAAATGGTTCTGTACCATGCTTGTAGTAATAGGTTAGATAATTTATCATAGGTTTTCCTTCTTGTGAATAGTAAAGAGGCCAGGTCCAATTTTTGACATTCATATTTCTTTTAAGGTGGTTATTAATTTTTACATCTTCTCTCTTATTTCATGATTAACTTTGCTTTTTGAAAATATTTCTTCCAAGCCGAGAGAATAAGGGCATAATTATCGGCATCAACTAAAATAGATTTGAAACGGCCTTGAAAAAGAGGACCAATAATTTGATGTTTACTGCGAAACTAATTGGTATAAGCACTGTTGAGATAATGGCTATCTTGAGACAGGTTATCTATAGAATATCCTCTCTCTCCGATTACCCCGGACGGTAATATGATAAGAAGCATTTTCAAAAGATAATCGTAATGGTCTAGTCATAGTAAATTGTTAGCACTTAAATATAGTTATGTCAAATGTTGAGACCTGACCCCTTTATTCTCCTAACTTGTGAAACCTGACCCCTTTATTCTCGATTTTTATGTTCCGTCATTCGATTGAGTTTTTTTAAAGATTATCCATATACCAATTATCACCAAGAAAATTCCTAATATAAGTTTAAAATCAATAAATAATAAATTACTGCTTAAAAAGAACAAAGACACGGCCCCCAATATCCCTACAGGGATTAAAAGTCTCTTCTCTCGTCCGCCAAAAAGAAACAGCTGGAATAGGCCTATGGCCACTCCCAGTGGGAATA
>Ga0222636_1001164_pt1 | contig 10822 bp, 11 predicted proteins | sample AntAcemetagen141_FD_179811 | JGI IMG/M metagenome (GOLD analysis project Ga0222636, IMG submission 179811) | Saline water microbial communities from Ace Lake, Antarctica - #141 | ecosystem: Environmental > Aquatic > Non-marine Saline and Alkaline > Saline | place: Antarctica: Ace Lake...
CCATACAATTTCATCCCTATACAAAAAATGTTATTTGACTATCTCAATATTTCAGATTATCCTATAATTGAGAAATGTTTTTAAATCATTGGTAACCATATTATTTTTTAAGTAGATGTCAATTAATGATATTAAATGTTTGAATTTTAGTAAAAAAAGGAGGATAAAGCCAAATGATAATTAATAATTTTAAACTATTTGAAGGTCAACATTGTGAAACAACCGCAACAGGTAGCCTAATTCGTCATCTTGGAGTCAAATTATCCGAACCCATGCTTTTTGGATTAGGTGAAGGGTTAAATTTCATTATTTGGAATATGAAAACAATGAATTTCCCTTTTTTGGGAGGAAGGATAAAGACGGATTTATTAACCCGAAATATTACCAGAAATCTCAATTTAAAATTGATTGTCCGGGAAACATCTTCAATAAAAAAAGCCTGGGAAAACGTAAAAGAATACATCGATTCGGGAAGTCCCGTTGGAATAAAGCTGGATTGTTATCATCTGAACTACTTTACTAATAAATTACATTTTGCCGGCCATTATGTAGCAATTTATGGATATGATGAAGATAATGCTTATCTGGTTGATACCATCCAGCAAGGTGGATTTGTTAAAGCTTCTTTAAAGAATCTTGAATTGGCTAGAAACGAAAAGGGACCTATGTCTTCTAAAAATCTTTCTTATACTGTTGAAGCAACCCATAAAAAATACGACCTAAAGAAAGCAATTTTACAGGCAATAGGCAATAATGCTAAAAATTATTTGAATCCACCCATACAAAATATTAGCTATAAGGGTATTTTAAAGACCAGTAAAGAAATAATAAGATGGTTCAATCGAAGTAAAGATATTGAAGGAGATTTTAAAACAACTGCAATGTTAATGGAAAAAGCAGGCACCGGTGGAGCACTATTCAGAAATCTTTACAGAGATTTCCTCAAAGAAAGTTTTCAGATATTAGAAATAGAGGAAATAGGAAAATCCTATGAAATGTTTGTCGAAATTGCCAAATTATGGAGAGAAATATCCAAATTATTTATAAGAGCAGGGAATAGCAAAAGCATTGAATACATCAATAAAGCTTCTAAAATATTAGTGGAATTAGCGGAGAAAGAGAAAAGAGCAATGAATATTTTATCAAATGTTTATCAAGATGAGGTCCTTTAATAAATTTCTATTACATCCGGACAATAAAAGTGCAGATTTTATAAATTGACAGCTATTAAAAAATATATTATAAGTAAGTAAACTTAATTAAATAAGTTGTAATACGCTTTGGGAAGATATCCAATATAGATAAAGTAATTATGTGGAGGAATATTAATGTCAGGCATAAAAATTAGTATTATCGGGGCAGGAAGTGCTATTTTTTCTTTGAAATTAGTGGGAGATTTTTGTAAAACAAAAAGTTTATTTGGAAGTACTATTTCGCTTATGGATATTGATGAAAAGCGGCTAAATTCAGTACATAATTTAGCAGAGAGGTATGCAGCTGCATTAGGAGCTAATTTAAAATTCGAAAAAACAACCGATATGAAACTGTCAATTGAAGATGCAGATTTCGTAATCAACACTGCTCTTGTTGGTGGTCATGAACAACTGGATGCCAGTAGAGAAGTTGGAGAAAAGCATGGTTATAAAAGAGGTATAGATTCTCAAGAATTCAACATGGTTTCTGACTATTATACCTTAAGTAATTACAATCAACTTAAATATTTTTTAGAGGTAGCTCGTAGCATGGAAGAAATATGTCCCAATGCTTGGTTACTTCAGACAGCCAATCCAGTATTTGAAGGTACAACCTTAATACTAAGATATTCAAACATTAAGGTTATAGGTTTTTGTCATGGACATCGTGGAATTGAAACTCTGGTAAAAAGTTTGGGATTGGATATAAAAAAAGTAAACTGGCAAATGGCTGGATTTAACCACAATATATGGCTTACTCGTTTCCTTTATGATGGTAAGGATGCATATCCGCTTATTGATCGATGGATAAAAGAAGAATCAAAGAAATGGAAACCAAAAGATCCCTTTGATGACCAAATGTCTCCTGCGGCGATGGATATGTACAAATTTTACGGAAGAATGCCCATAGGGGATAGCACCAGGAATGGGAGCTGGAAATATCATTATAATCTAGAAGCAAAGAAAAAATGGTTTGGAGAACCCTGGAAAGGTGCCGATTCTGACATAGGCTGGGCATGGTATCAAAAAAATTATATGAAGGCATTAACAAACAGGAATTTTAAATTTGCTTCCGATAAATCTGCTAATCTTTTACAAGAATTTCCCCCTGATGAAAAGAGTGGAGAACAACATGTTCAATTTATCGATGCATTGGTTAACGGGAATCAAGGAAGATTTGTATTAAACATCCCAAATAAAAACTCATTAATCCCAGGTATTCCTGAGGATGTAGCAGTAGAAGTTCCGTTAATTGTAGACCAAAAAGGAATCCATACAGAAGAGATAAATCCTCCCATACCCAAGCGAATAATGAAGATGTATCTTGCTCCGAGGATGTTAAGGATGGAGTGGGCACTGGACGCATTTATATCTGGAGATAAAAGAGTACTCCAAGAAATATTAGTAAGAGACCCCAGGTCCAAATCATTTTTGCAGGTAAAAAAAGTTATAGATGAAATACTTTCATTACCTTTTAATAAAGAGATGAAGAAACATTATGAAAACAAAAAATAAAAGGTTACAACAAATTCATACCCACATCTTCTTTTTTCACTAAATACTTCTTTCCCTGCAACTCAAACCCGCATCTTTTTTCTTTTCTCTTTCTACTATATACACGATACTACATACTATATACTGATTTTCAATTTGATTTACCGCATATTCATGTTAAAATATAAAAAGTATATGCCTACTTATATCACTAAATGATGATTGTTACAAAAAAGGAGTTTTTATTATGAAAAAACAAGATACACCAAGAAATTTAAGTTCATCTTTGCTTTTCGGGAATTGGACATCACGCATATTAATATTATTTTTTATCACCATGTTATTATTTTTTGTTACATCTTCGGTATTCGCTTCAGCTTCAGTTCAAGATGTCAGGGAAGCCATTGTAAAAGTATATGTCGTCAGCGATTCTCCGGATTATTATAATCCCTGGAGTATGCAGGGACCCAGAGGAGCTTCCGGATCAGGATGTATTATCGAAAACAATCTTATATTGACCAACGCACACGTTGTTAGCGATCACACTTTCCTGCAAGTTCGCAAATACGGAGAAACTACACGTCATCGGGCGGAAGTGGTTTCTGTTTCACATCAAACCGATCTGGCTTTAATTAAAGTAGATGAACCGGGATTTTTCGATAATGAACCCTTTTTATCCCTGGGTGAACTACCTGAGCCTCAACAGGAAGTCCTGGTCTATGGATTTCCCATGGGTGGTGATATGCTAAGCATCACAAAAGGTATTATATCCCGAATTGAACATCAGCCATATGTTCACAGTTCTTCGGCATTTTTAGCCGGACAAATTGATGCAGCCATTAATCCCGGAAATAGCGGTGGTCCGGTTTTGGTGGATAATAAGATTGTCGGAGTAGTTATGCAGGGTATTTCCTCTTCACAAAATATCGGCTATATGGTGCCAGTCCCGGTTATTCGCCACTTTTTTAATGATTTAAAGGACGGCAGTTATGATGGTTATCCAAGCCTGGGTGTAAGCATGCAGGATATGGAGAATCAGGGTTTAAGAGAATATTATCAGATGGAAAAAGACATGAGCGGCGTTCTGATTAATCAAATCATACCAGGATCTCCTGCCGATGGAAAATTACAAGTTGATGATATTTTTCTCTCTATCGGAAATTATGTAGTGGGTAATGATGGAACCATCGAGTTTAGAGATAACGAAAGGACTCAATTGAATTATATCGTTCAGGAAAAGCAGATAGGCGAAAATATTAAAATGAACATTTTAAGAAATGGCAAAAAAATATCCTTAAATGTGAATCTCCATCGCTCTTCAGAAAAAGATCGCCTTGTTTCCATGGAACAATATGAAACATTGCCTTCTTATTATATTTATGGCGGTTTGATCTTTTGCCCATTAAGTAAAAATTTATTAAATGTCTGGGGTCCGCAGTGGTATCAATCTGCACCCAGTGAATTAATTTATCTTTTACAGAACAATATTCCCGAAAAGGAAGATCAACAAGTTGTAGTTTTATTAAAAGCTTTGGCAGCCGATGTCAATGATGGTTACCAAAATGTAAGAAGCTGGGTAGTTAATACTATTAACGGCGAAAAAATATGGAATTTAAAAGATTTTGTCACAAAAGTTGAATCAACTCAGGATAATTATATTATATTAGAGAATAAACGGGACCAGCAAATTGTAATTGATCGGAAAATGGCAGAGAATACACATCGGGAAATTCTGGAAACCTACCGAATTCCTTTTGATCGTTCGGAAGATTTAATAAAATAAATATGGAGAATAAAAAAATAGTTGAAAAAAAAGAAAAGCCTTACCGTTTATAGGTCTTAAAAAATGATATTTAAAGGTTTCAAATTTGGATTATTATTACAGATTGCCATCGGTCCTGTCTGTTTTTTTTATTTTTCAATTAGCCGTAATTAATGGATTTTTTGTTGCCATGATTGGAATATTAGCTGTTTTTATAGTGGACAGTCTTTTTATATTTGGAGCCATCAAGGGAATTGCTGCATTATTGGAATCAAGAAAGATGCAAACAGTATTAAAATACTTCGGGTCTTTTATTTTAATGATTTTTGGTTTAAGCTCGATTTTAAATCAATTCGATATTAATTTTTTACCGACTTTAAGTGCACAAAATGTATCCGGTACACACAATGCCTTTATTCAAGCTGCTATTATTACCATATCCAATCCCCTTACTATTATATTTTGGGCGGGTGTATTTTCAGCAAAGATTACTGAAGATAATTTAGGGAAGATGGAAATGTATTATTTTGGTATGGGAGCTGTGCTTGCAACCTTTAGTTTCTTATTTATTATTGCATTAATTGGAAGTTTCAGTATGACATTTTTACCTACTCAAGTTATACGAGTATTAAATATTTGTGTAGGATTTATATTGATTTTCTTCGGATTTAATATTTTGATGAAAAAATATACTAAGACATAATGCAACTAATAGGGAAAATGGTATGGGATAATTTTCTGTCATACCGTATGTTGAAAGATAATATGATAAAAATAAATAATAGAGTGATTAGATAAATTGAGAAGAGGTAGTAGGTTAATAATTCGGTAATTATTTCTAATTTTAATTTTTTTAATCAAAAAATAGGAGGGAAAGAGAATTGAAACTACGAAGAATGTTAAAAATATAGTTCGTATTAACCCTTAAAATTCGTCCTCTATTCTAAAGATATTCCAGAAAAAATGAATGGGTGGTACCATTTGGTACGGATTAAATCATATGCTCATGATAGCATAGCTATTAGAATCGTTTATAACTAATAAATTTAGGAGGATATCAAGATGAATATGTTTTGTTACCAATGTCAGGAAACAGCTAAAGGAAGTGGCTGTACCATCAGGGGTGTTTGTGGTAAAAGTGCAGATGTTGCCAAGGTACAGGATTTGTTGATTTATTTAGTTAAAGGTATTTCGGTATATAGTACCGGAGCACGGAAATTAGGAGTAGAAAATAAAAAAGTCAATCAGTTTATTATTAATTCAATGTTTATGACTATTACCAATGCTAATTTTAATCACCCTGTTTTTATGGAAAAGATAAAAGAAGGTTTAAAACTAAGAGAAGAAATTAAAAAACAATTTCTAGATGCAGGAGGGCTAATGCCTGAAAATTTACCTGATTGTGCTACCTGGAAAGCAGAAACTGAAAAAGAGTTTGAAAAAAAGGCAAATTCTTCCGAAGTCAGTGTGCTTGCTACTAAAAATGAGGATTTGCGCTCATTACGGGAACTACTAATCTATGGTATTAAAGGAATTGCAGCTTACACGGAACATTCGTTTAATTTAGGTTACGAGACTGAGTCTCTGGATGCCTTTATTCAAAAGGGCTTAACAGCGACAACTGATGATACTTTAACCGTTGATGAGTTAGTTGCCCTGGTATTGGAATGCGGTAAAAATGGTGTGGATGCCATGGCTTTATTAGATAAAGCAAATACAGAAACTTATGGAAATCCTGAAATAACTGAAGTAAATATCGGGACCAGAAATAATCCCGGAATATTAATTAGTGGTCATGACATGAAAGATATGGAAGAATTGTTAGAACAGACCAAAGGGACCGGGATTGATGTTTATACTCATGGAGAAATGTTACCGGCCAATTATTATCCCGCCTTTAAAAAGTACGAACATTTTGTGGGAAATTATGGAAATTCCTGGTGGAAGCAAGGCGAAGAATTTGAAAAATTCAATGGTCCTGTACTGATGACCACCAACTGCATCATTCCTCCCCGGGATAGCTACAAAGATAAAGTGTTTACAACCGGGACAGCAGGATATCCCGGTATGCGGCATATACCGGACAGAGAAAATGGAAAAACAAAAGATTTTGCTGAGATCATTGAGTTAGCAAAAAATTGTTCTCCTCCCGAAGAAATTGAAAAAGGAAAAATTGTAGGCGGATTTGCTCATCATCAAGTGATTGCGTTAGCTGACAAAGTGGTAGAGGCAGTCAAAAATGGAGCTATTAAAAGATTTTTTGTGATGGCAGGATGTGATGGCAGGATGAAGAGCCGGGATTATTACACTGAATTTGCCCAAAAATTACCTAAGGACACGGTTATTTTAACAGCAGGCTGTGCTAAATATCGTTATAATAAACTTAATTTGGGCGATATAGCCGGCATTCCCAGGGTGCTTGATGCCGGACAATGTAACGACTCTTATTCTTTAGCAGTGATAGCTTTAAAATTAAAAGAAGTATTTGGCCTGGATGATATCAATCAGCTTCCCATTTCTTACAATATTGCCTGGTATGAACAAAAAGCAGTGATTGTTTTATTGGCTTTACTCTATCTTGGAATAAAGAATATTCATTTAGGACCGACATTACCTGCTTTTTTATCTCCTAATGTTGCCAATGTTTTAGTGGAAAAATTCAATATTGCCGGAATTGGCCAGGTCGATGATGATATAAAAATGTTCCTTGGCTAGAATACTGGTTTGGTTATAAAAATTATCCAGCAACTTGTCTATAATAGAGTTGCTGGATAATCATTTTAATATAAAGGGGAAGATATGAAAAAAATAGCTATATTATTTAGAAAGATACACCGTTATTTAACTATTCCTTTTGTGGTTCTAACTCTCTTGGTAATGGTTTTTACTAAGGATATGTCTATTAATGGTCTATTTTTTCGGCTGCAACGTATTTTTATGCTGGCACTTGCTTTTACCGGTGTATATATGTTTTTTTATCCTTATTATATAAAGATAGTTAAAAAAACAAAACCTTAAAAAGAGAGGAATGAAAAATATTTTTTATAAATAATTTTCTAATGCTTGGAGATTTTGAATGATAATGTGAGTATTATTATAATCAATTAAACCTTCTTTTTTCATCTGAATCAATTCCCGCGACAGAGAAGGCCGGGTGACACCAAACTGTTCCGCCATTTTTTGTTTGGACATGTCCAGGCGAATAGATAAGGTTTTATATTTTACATATTGTTCAATAAGGTAAAGACATAATTTTTGGCGAATGTTTTCCCCTGATAAAAAATGTAATTTATGATCAAGGATTAATATTTTTTCTGATAACAGGTGGAGAAGGTTACTGAGAAATTTTTTATTTTGAAAACATATTTTTATAATATTGGTTTTACTAATAAACATAATTTTCGTGTCAAGGGAAGCCATCACTGTAGAGGGAAAGGTATTTTTAGAAGAAAAGATGGCTACTTCGCCAAAAACACCGCCGACAGAGATTTGGTTAATTACAATCATTTTTCCTGCAGGATAGTTTTTTTGAATCTCCACTGCACCGGTTAGTATCAGACTAATTTGTGTTAATGATTCACCTTTAATGGCGATGATTTGGCCTGATTGATAATTACGGGTGTTATAGTGAGAGGACATGATAAAATCTGTGATTTCCTGACTGCTAAAATTTATAAATAGTTTATTTTTATTTAAAGCTCTTTTAAGGTCAAACATCTTTTCATCACCTTCAAATTAAATAGAAACCGTATTTCAAGATATTCTTTATCCATTATAAATCATTGTAAACATAATAAAAATATTATTATAGAAAAGTATCCGGAGCCAGGCTTTGCAAGTTTATAAAAAATGACATAATGGACGAAAAGTTCGACTATCTTCCACTCATATGGGAAGTTAGTGATAGGTTAGGTTTAGTATAGTGGTTTTTGTAACTGATAGTTATGAACTTTTGAAGGCCAATGAAATTGTTCTTGTTCTCATTGGCCTATTTCTGTTATACGCACAATGTTTGTGATATGATTCTATAGAGGAATTGATTTAGGGAATCTTCCGGATATTTAGTTGATTTCATAATATTTTCTAAACTAAATAGAAATGAATTGTTGCACTGATAAAAATGATGTTTATTAAGTTTGTAAAAATTCTTTTTAAACGAAATAAATTCCCAGAAACATCCGAGAAGAATTAAGGTAAGACTTCTGAATGGGCAAATTAGAAGCGTTCAAGAGATTATAAAGAAAATGTGAAACTATTAGAGTATCTGCTGAGAGGATAGAAAAAGTTAAGTTTATTAAAGGAGGATTATAGATGGATAATAATGATATCTTAATTAGATTAAGATATGCGCTAAATATAAAAGATATTAAAATGGTAGAGATATTTAAACTCGGTGGCCTTGAAGTAACGGAAGAAGAAGTACGGAAGATGCTCATAAAATCAAAAAGCAGTTACCACAATGAAGTTGGTAATCATGATGAAATAGAAGAAAGGGTAGAAAATATAAAATGCAAGAACAGCACCTTGGATTCATTTTTAAATGGCTTTATTATATTTAAAAGAGGAAAACAAGATACAAAACCAGAGCAACCCGGAAGACCAGTACTATCTATAAAGAATAGTGAAAACCTCAATAATGTTATGCTTAAGAAATTGAAAATAGCGCTATCTCTAACAAGTGATGATATGCTTGATATTTTAAAAGCAACAGGAGTAATTGTAACAAAAGGAGAATTAAGCGCTTTGTTTAGAAAAGAAGGTCATAAGCATTATAAAGAGTGTGGTGATAAATACGCTAGGAAATTCTTAAAAGGCTTATCTATAAAAAACAGAAGATAGCTTTTATTCAAACATATCAAGCATGATTACATAAAAATTCTTGCGATATATGGAAGAGAAAAAGTTCAACGATGAATTTAATGATGATTAATGCCTTGACCTACCTGAAAAAAAGAAAACCTAATCAGACAAAAAAATAAGGCAATTAGCGTTGAAGATATTTGATATATACTTAGCCTTATTTCACAATGCATCATTACAAATACAAGCTGAGGTTTTGAAAAATTTAAAAGAACCGGATGGATACTCTTTAAGGCAATTGTACAGATTGACAGGGTTGACGGTCAATAAGATCTTTAGGGCTTGAAACAAAAAACTGTCACTTGTTAGATTATTGATTGGAGGGAACAGGATGATTCAAAATTTAGAAGTTAACAAGAAAAATGCTATTGAATTTTACAGAATGGCTTATATGAGTGAACCGGCTGAAGCGGTTAAGCGATATGTAAGTGTTGAGTACATACAGCATAATCCTGATGTGGAAAATGGCAAGGAGAGTTTCATTAGATACTTTGAAAAAATGGCCAATGAATATCCTAATAAGGACATTGAATTTGTTCGTGCAATCTCAGAAGATGATCTAGTATCAATTCATACCCATCAGACTTGGCCGGGCAATGAAGAATATGTGACAATGGACTTCTTCCATTTTGACGACAAGGGGAAAATTGTTAAACACTGGGATTCCATTCAAAAAATTCCTGATGAATCTAAATGTGGTAATCAAATGTATTAATCCAATATATGAAATAGAAATGCCTCCTACCCGTTTTCTATCCAAATATGATATGGATACAATTATTACAAAAATGACTCAAGTATTACATATTGAAAAAAAGATAATCTTTGATAAAAAAAGAGGAAACCTGAATCGTCCTTTGGCCATCTATCTCATTAAACGCTTCACCCCGCTTTCCTTATCTGAGATAGGTAAACTTTTCCAGATGGATTATTCAGCTGTTTCCCAGGCTGCTAAAAGATTTGAACAAAAAAGCGAAGTGAATGACGAAATAAAGGAGATAGTACAAAAGGCGGTAACAACCTTAAAGGAAGAATGAATGTCAAATGTTGAGACCTGACCCCTTTATTGCTTTCAAAGATAGTAGTTTTACTAAATTAAAGGATAGCAAAATTTCTTAAAAATACTTAAAAAATTTTCCATAAAAGGAGTATTAAGATAGAAAAATGTCTAAAGTTATACTTATTACCGGTGCAAGTACAGGTTTGGGAGCAGCAACTGCCAGGATATTGGCTCCCCAAAATAAAATAATTGTGCATTATTATAGTTCTAAAGAGGCAGCTGAGAAAGTTGCAAAAGATGTTGAGGAAAACGGCGGAGAAGCTTTTCTTATTCAAGAGGATTTAACTTCTGAAGAGGCTTGTATAAGATTGGTTAGAGAGGTTGCTGATAGATATTCTAAACTTGATATTTTAATTAATAATGCTGGAGGTTTGATTCGTAGACAGGCTGCACAAGAATTAGAATGGAGGCTGATGTTAGATACCTTTTCTTTAAATACATTTTCAGCTATGA
>Ga0222636_1001176_pt1 | contig 10777 bp, 10 predicted proteins | sample AntAcemetagen141_FD_179811 | JGI IMG/M metagenome (GOLD analysis project Ga0222636, IMG submission 179811) | Saline water microbial communities from Ace Lake, Antarctica - #141 | ecosystem: Environmental > Aquatic > Non-marine Saline and Alkaline > Saline | place: Antarctica: Ace Lake...
TGTTTCTTGGTAATCGCCGCAAGCGGCGGGGAACCAGCCTGCCGGCTGGCAGGTATAACCCTGGAGATCCCTCTATGCTCGGGATCCCAGCCTGCGGCAGGCAGGAGTTCGACTAAATGTTTGCTTCACAAAATTAAAGTCTCACTTATTTAATAAACAGGTTATCCGCCTATCGCTTTTGAAGCCCTAGGCAAGTTTGTTAGTTCTGCCCATCCGCCAAGCGCCTTCGAGGCGCTAGGCGGTTTGGTAATTAAAGATACTGAAAAACAATGAATTTTTTACAAAATAAGACAATCTTTTATTAACAAAATTATAGTGAAATTGGGGTTTTTAGACAGTCTGACGTTGGTATAAGAATATGTAGCCGACTGTGTGGCACTTACCTGTCAAGTTACAAGAAAGTTGAAGCGAGCTACAATCCTTGATATTATGTACTTTACCTGCCATTACTTATACAAAATGTTGTGTGGTCGTTATTTATTTATTCAATTGTTTTTCTGACCTTAATTTTGAATTTTTATACTCTTGTTCATTTGGATTAAGTTGAATCGCAATGTCAAAATTTTCAATTGCAATTTTATGTTCTCCTTTTAATTGATAAGCAAAACCTATATTATGATACGCATCAGCATATTTATCGTCTATTTCTATCGCACTTGAAAAAGCTGTAATAGCATTATCTAATTGATTCATTTGTCCATAAAGAATCCCGAGATTGTGATAAATAATCTTGTTGTTAGGTATTGTTTCATTATTTGAGTCTATATTTATGGCAAAATTATAGTCCGCTATTACTTTCTGAGATTCACCAATCTTTTCATATGTTAATGCACGATTATAAAATGCTAATTTGTTTTTAGAGTCAATTTCGATAGCCTTGGAATAGCTTATTATACTATTTTGAAAATCTCCCAATAAATCAAGACAGTCAGCTTTTCTTATATATGCTTCTGGATTTAGGCTATCAATTTCTATTATTTGATTGAATTTTTCTAATGCTCCTAGAATATTCCCATTTTCAAAAAGTCTTACTCCTTCCGTTCCAATCTTATCAATTCTCTGTTGACCATTACAAGATGATAAAAGAATAAAAGTTGTAAAAATCAATATTATTTGTTTTTTCATATAGTTAAGTTTTATGCAACACAACGATCCGAACATGGTGCGTTTGGCATTTTGAAACGCTTAATTTTCAATTTACAGTTAATTTTGTCTATTTCTAATAATCACATATTTACTACTATCTGCCAAATACACTATATTTTTTGTTAGGTGTTGTTGCTTTTCATTGTTTTAGTCTCGGATGTATTTTTTTTATATTACTTTGTTTTATTGTCTAATGATACTTGAAGCGATGAAGATATTATTTCTGCTCTATTGATGATAAAATCTTTTTCTCCTGACATAAGTTCAATAGTTCTATTAGATAAAATCATAAGGAGTTTGTAAACGTCTTTAGTTTCGGTTCTGGTAATAGAAAGAACACTCATTGTTTGTGTTTTTTTTGTTTTTATAATTTGAAGATTAATTATTGACTTTATACTTTCCCATTCTCCTTTTTTAATTGCAAAAAAACCAGTATATTTTTTTAATCTTCTATTGTCTGTATCAATAATTATCCCAGACTTTATAAAAAGAAATAGCAAAGATATTATGAAAAACAATATTCCCATCCAGTCTAAAACGACCATTCTCCAAATACTGATACCGAACAACATTATTCCTAAGTAGATGAAATTTGGTGGAAGTTTGCCAGTTTTATAATTCAATATCATTTTTCAATTATTTTAAGTATTTACAATGTGCAGTTGGTTTTTCTTTAATAACACCTAACGGCGACAGTAAACGTTGACGCTTTTTATCAAATTAATATTTTGTTTATTAATCACCACAAATATATTCATATTCTGTTAATTATCAAAGTAGTGAAAGCGTTTACGTTTATTGTATGTTACCGCCTGGTTTTTATTCAATTCTTAAATCTTTTTGTTGTCTATTTATCCTTGCCATATGAGACCTTGAAAGATTACTATTCTTATTAACTACTCGTAAATTTGCTTTCTCCGCATGATAGTCTTTGAATTGTTTTTCAAGTTCTTTATCCTTCAAGAAATGTCCATACCTATCAATTTTGTCATATTCAACACTTGAAATTTTGATACCTTTCAGTTCTATAAATCTGTCAACTATTACAGAAAAGGTATTTGGCTGTCTATGGTCAACATGAGAATTTTCAAAGTTTATCAATTCTGTTGTATCTTGACATTTTACAAAACCCTTTTTAGAATTCTCTCTAAAATATTTTTGTTTTATCTCTTTCAAGTCATTTTCAACAGCCTTTCTACAAGCTTGTGAGAATAATGAAAAATCATTAAGTTCGCCAGAAATACATTTTCTGTATGAAAAGTCCTCTTTTGAAGAATCTTGTCGAATAAGATGAAAACAGTTGTAATTGTATCCACCGTTTTCCACAACTATTTTTTCAATTCCACATCCTATTTTTCTATCAGAATCAGGATGATTTTTCAACAAATTAAAAACCATTTCAAAGTCAGAATTATTCAATTCATTTCCTTCTTGATATGAGTTTAGAATATCCTTGTAAAACTCAATCGCTTCACTTTTTGTCTTAAAAGTATATTCTCCTATTTGAATCGGTTTTCTCATTTCTGTTATTATTGTCAAGTTTCACTGTCTCTCTTTAAACTTGGCGGTAACATAAGTATAAACGGAATATTCCGTTTATATCTTATATATTTATAATAGTATGTTTTTTTAAAAATAGATTAATGATGTTTTTGATATATTGAATATAATTTTGCATAAAATCTCTCGTTTTTTGGTTGCACTGTTGTATTATTGCATCTTTAGAATAAATAAAGGCAATTACATACTTTTTTACTAATCTTTATTCCAAATACTACAATAAAATAATATACTATTTGTCTTTTATCTTTATTGCAAAACCAGATACATTTACACCTTTTAAATTTAAATCAAGTTCAACTTGTTTTTGGATTGAGTTAATTTTAAAGTTCATAATTGCATTTGCTCCAAGTTCATTTGCTGACTCATAAATTGACTCAATAATATCACTTGGTTTTAAATACCTTATTAGCCAATAACCTTGTGCATACTCGCCAGAAACAATATTATGAGACTTTACAACTTCGATCTGTTTTGCAGCTGCAGGATAAATAGATATATCAATTATACCAATCGATTCATAATCGCCAGTATATTTTTCTGGAGTAATAAAGAACCCCTTTTCTGTATATTTTCTAAAATCAAAAACTAATTCTTCTGAAAAAGGATGAATGTATTTAGCTCTTTTAGGTGAACAAGAAACAAGTAATAAAATTGAAAATAATAGAATAATTTTTATTGTTTTCATAATACAAGTTTTTGGTAAGTAGAAGATGAATAAATAATTTATCAAAGATATATAAAGAAATTTAATTTAACAATGTTTTATACTTGTTTTTAAACCCTTTATCTTAATATTTTTTTCGTGCCTCTTTAATAATTCTTATAAACTCCCTTGTTTTTTAGCTGTACTGAGGGATTAATTTCATTTCTGGTTTGGTAGTTTTTTTCTTTTTCATAATAGTTTATTCTTATTAATACCAAAAATGAAAATTTGTTCCAAAAATTATTAAAAAATTTAATTCCTGGGTGCATTCTCTTGCGATTGGTTGGGGGATCAGAGAAAAGTGATATGATATATCATCTTTGAGTAAAAAGTAGCAGAAAGCCGCAGAAAAGATTGATAATTTTGGCAACTAGTAAAGAAAAAGTTATTACTTCTACTATACTTTTTTCCTTTGTAAATTTTTCATTCAATTTTGCCCATATTCTATATTTTTATATGATTAATAATTACTTTTTCAACAAATAATTAACTCTTAAAATTATTTAATATCAAAGTTAAAATTTCTAATCCTTAACGCAACGAACTGAAAAACCACACGCTTGACTGCTGTCGTAACGGCGTACTCTACCGTAGCTGTAATCTAAGCCCCGGGTCCAAGCGTAGGCTCCACGCTCTGTAGAAGACCAAAAGCGGGCGGTCTTCTCTACGTCGTCGAAATTACCACCGTAGTAACGGCAACCGCCCGGAAGGGCACTAAAACCATAAGCATTAGAACCATTACCATTTGAGTACCAACCACTTGTGCTTTTCATTTTGTAACCTGCATCTGTACCACTATATCCTGTTACATTGCAATTAACTGTTGGGTCAATATAGGTTGTTAAAGTACACCATTCATCATCACTTGGCAAATGCCAGCTGCTTGGGCAAGCAGTAAGTGCTTCATCCCATCTATATAATCTGCCATAAACATCACCATTTGCCGAGCTGTTATCGTACCACCAAGAGTTGGAAGTTTCGTAGTTCAGGTTTTCGGCAAACCAGGTTTGGCTGCCAATTTCAATGGTATTGTAGGTTTGTCCATCGCGTGGGTCAGTAAAAGTTCCGGAGCCGCCGCCATTATTTACAATAATGCTTTTTGTGTATTGGTCAGTGAGGCCTTCAGTATCCTTTACTTCCATTTTTGCTGTGTAAGTACTTTCACTACCATACTGGTGGTTTTCGGTTTTGTCGTAATCCCAATCGGTATCCCAACTACCGTTTCCATCAAAATCCCAGCGTACCTGTAAATCGCTTGTTGGGTCTTCGTTGTCAGTGCAGCCGCTTGCATAAAAAGCAAAGTTAGTACTTGTTGTACCGCTGGCGGGTGATACGGTGAAGATGGCTGTGGGTGGGGTGTTGGAGACAATTTCTTCAATGATATCAATAATATTCTCATCTGAAGTAGTACCGCCACTATTGTCAATACTAGTAGCTTTTAAAGTATGATTTCCTATGTTTTCACCGTTTGTATTCCAATCGTAATTATAAGGGGAACTTGTTGCATTACTTTTTCCAACTTCATCAATAAAAAACCTTACTTCTGTAATACTTCCATCATTATCAGTTGCATCAACAGAAATTGTTACTGTTTCTCCTATTGTTATTTCCTGCCCATTAGTTGGGGATATAATTGAACAAGTTGGTGATTTGTTTTCTTCTTCTTTTTTGCATCCATACTGGACTACGAAAAAGCAAAACATTGCTAATGAAAAAAATGCAATAAGTATTTTTTTTGTTTTCATAAGATGATATTTTAAGGATTAATTTGAGTGATTTTTTTGAACTTTAAATATAATAAAAAAAATTAGCAAATATTTGTGCAAAAGTAATTTACTTGCAAGTGTCATCCCCAGCGTAGAGAAGGACCTTCCAGTGTACATACTCTAATTCGGCAATCACCCATCTGCCAGCGATTTTGTATTACGCAAGCAGAAGTAATTTGTTAGTTGAGGTGCAGGACGAGGGAGTTCCTTCTTCCCTTGCCTCGTTTTAAACGAGGCAAGGTCATCAGGATGACAGGTGCTATTTACAATCTTATATCTCATCCTTTTCTATTTCACTTATCTTTATTTATCAAAAAAAAAAAATTGATCCCGCCTAAAAAAGGTGGAACAAATTGTCAAATTGTCAATCTGCCTATCGGCAGTATCAATCCTTGAGGCAACGGATACTATGGCTGGCCGCCTTGCTGCTGTTGCCTCGGTCCACTTGGTCGTCGACGTAATACAGGGCCCGGACCCACGCGCTCGTACCTGAGCGTTCCGTACTTGACCACCAGTAGCCGTTGCTGCCAAGGTGGTAGAACGACCCATTTTCGAGGCGACCGCCCCCTGGGAGGGCGTTAAAACCACTTGAGTTTGTGCCGTTTCCGTTGTTATACCACCCGCTAGTGGATTTCATTTGTTCCCCTTGGTCAGTTCCACGCCAACCTGTATCATCTGCCTCGCTTTGGCTCATACCCAAAGCCATTTCCATTGTTTTCCATTCATAATCGCTTGGCAAATGCCAGCCGCTTGGGCAAGCAGTAAGTGCTACATACCATGTATATAATCTGCCATATACATCACCATTTGCCGAGCTGTTATCGTACCACCAAGAGTTAGAAGTTTCATAGTTCAGGTTATCGGAAAACCATTTTTGGCTGCCAATTTCAATGGTATTGTAGGTTTGTTCATCTCGTGGGTCAGTAAAAGTTCCGGCATTGCTAACAGTAATATTATCCGTTACATAATCTGTTAATCCTTCAGTATCTTTAACTTCCATTTTAACGATATATATTCCTTTGTTTTCATACTGGTGGTTTTCGGTTTTGTTGTAATCCCAATCTGTATCCCAGCTTCCTTCCATTGCCATCAAAATCCCAGCGTATTTGTAATTGGCTTGTCGGGTCTTCGTTGTCATAGCTATCGGAGGCATTAAAAATAAAGTTAGTATTTGTTGTACCGCTGGAGGGGGATACGGTGAAGATGGCTGTGGGTTGGGTGTTAGAGACAATTTCTTCAATGATATCAATAATAATCTCATCTGAAGTAGTACCGCCACTATTGTCAATACTAGTAGCTTTTAAGGTATGATTTCCTATGTTTTCACCGTTTGTATTCCAATCGTAATTATAAGGGAAACTTGTTGCATTACTTTTTCCAACTTCATCAATAAAAAACCTTACTTCTGTAATACTTCCATCATTATCAGTTGCATCAACAGAAATTGTTACTGTTTCTCCTATTGTTATTTCCTGGCCATTAGTTGGGGATATAATTGAACAAGTTGGGGATTTGTTTTCTTCTTCTTTTTTACATCCATACTGGACTATGAAAAAGCTTAACATTGCTAATGAAGAAAATGTAAGAAGTAATGTTTTTGTTTTCATGATGATATTTTTTGTTATCAGTTAGATGAGTGAAATTTATAAAATATTTATGTTTGTTTACAATTTTTTTTGAAAGAATCTCAAAGTGCCACATTTCTGTATGAATACTCCCTTTTTCTGTATGAATGAAATTCAGGCTTGTTGGATTTTTCTATTTTACCGGCTGAAATTGTGTTAAAAATGTTCATTTTCTATTTTTTATAGTTACAAACTGTCAGGTTTTGCAAAGTTAATTTGTTTAGTAAAGTCTGTAATTCCATTTTTTCTTTTTTAGTGTGTTGGCTAAGATTTAAACTCTTTTGGATTTTTTTGAGTTGGCAATGTGTGTAGGCAAAAAATCCAAATGGGTTTATATGTGCGTTAGGCTTTCGACTTGTTGCTAACGGTCTAGTATATGCGGCGTGATCAGATTTTGCTGGGCATGACCGTCATATACATTGTTAGTTTCCGTTTTTATTTATTTTTCTATTTTCAATTGTCTCTTTAACGAAGACTTTTATTTCCTTTAGGATTTCTATCTTTTCGACAGAAGTTGTAAATTCAATTGATTCGTGAAAATGTAATTTATTCCTAAATACAGTCAGTTCTTTGATAAATTTTAGAATTTTTATATTAAATTGATAATTGCTTAGATACTTCTCTGAACCAATTAATTCCTTCATTCCAATTGTCGTTTCCTTAATACCACGATGAAAAATTTCTTTTTTATCTGCATTGACTTCAAATGCTTCAATTGCATTTATATCTTTCATCAAGATTGGTTCTCTAAATTGCTTTTTGGCAATCTCTTTAAATTCTGGAATATCTTTTTTGATTATATGAACACAAAATCCTCTAATAATTAATTCTGCTTTCATGTAATTTTCAAAAAATATTAGAATGTTTATCGTATCAGTCAAATAAGAAAAAAAGAACTCGTTTAATTCTTTGGTATTTGGAGGAATCTCTTGTCTGTCCGATTTATTTGTTAGGTTTTCAAGTAATTCTAAATCTTTTATGATTTTCGCTCTATGGAACACTTCTGCTCCAAACACTATTAAAGAAGCTGCGGTTTGGTTAATCTCTTCTTTGGTCGAGTAAATCCACAAATTTGGTTTCATGTTATTCTATTTGGATTATATGAATATCTATTTGAACACTTTTATTATTTAACAAGTACCTTTCTTTGCTCAATAGGTTTTTCTTTTTTCTTAATGGAAGCCAACATAAATATAACCGTAATATTCCGTTTAAATCTCATTTGTAATAGTGTGTTTTGCTATAATACTGATTAATGAATCTTATAATATTTCGAAGATAATATTTCATAATTTTCAAATGTACAAAAATATTTTATCACTATAGTCATTTTTAATGCTTTAAGCTTGCTAAATTTAAAAAAGCTAAGCAAGCCAATTATGAGTATTTTGTCATTTTAGTAATTTTAGGTTCTTTTAATTTTCCTACTTTTGCATATAATGACTTCAGAAATAATAAATACAAAGGATTATAAAATTTATTTTGGTGATAACTCATTAACAGAGTTTGAAAAATTTATTTTCAAAGAAGTCAATAATAAGCAAAAATTATTTTTCCTTGTTGATGAGAACACAAAAAAACATTGTTTGTCTGTTTTACTAAGAAAAAACAAGATATTTGAAAATGCAGGGATTATAAATATTAAAAGCGGAGAAGAAAATAAAAACCTCAACACTGTAAATTTTATCTGGGAACAATTAGCTGAACAAAATGCCGAACGTTCGTCAATATTGTTTAATCTTGGCGGAGGTGTTATTTCTGATATTGGAGGTTTTGCTGCATCCACTTTCAAAAGAGGAATACGTTTTATCAATATCCCGACAACCTTACTCGCAATGGTTGATGCAACTATAGGAGGAAAAACAGGAATTGATCTTCAAAACCTGAAAAACCTTGTCGGATTGTTTTCAAATCCAATTGCTGTATTTGTGTTTCCCGGATTTTTAAAAACTTTGGGAAAAAGACAAATTACAGCAGGTTTAGCCGAAATGATAAAACACGGACTTATTTCCGATAAAAATTATTTCGAGAAGTTAAAATCTAGTAAAATTGATAATATTGACGATATTCAAGAAGCAATTCTTTCATCAATAAAAATTAAAAATAAAATAACTGAGATTGATCCCTTTGAAAAAGGTGAAAGAAAAAAATTGAATTTCGGACATACTATCGGTCATGCTCTCGAAAGTTGGTCGTTGAAAAACGAAACATCTCCCCTACTTCACGGAGAAGCTGTTGCAATCGGAATGATTTGTGAATCTTACATTTCAGAAAAAATATCAACTTTGTCAAAATCTGAATTAGATGAAATTACAAATTATCTCTTTTCGGTTTTTCCTCACTTCAAGATCAAGAAAAATCACATTCCCGAAATTGTAAAAATCATTTATCATGATAAAAAAAACAATGCAGGAAAATTCAATTTTTCATTATTAAAATCAATTGGAAATGCTGAAATTAATTATGATTGTGAAATAAAAATAATTGAAGATTCAATACAATATTATCTCGACAAGATTCCATCCGACCGATAAAAACATAAATTATAAACGGATGAAACAACAAATAAAAATCAAAAAACAAAACAAAAAACTTATTGGAAGTATTTATTTGCCAAGCTCAAAAAGTATTTCCAACAGAATTTTGATGATTTGCTTTCTTTCGAGAGAAGATTTTACTATAAATAATTTATCGACTGCTAAAGACACAGTTTTACTTGCCAAAATTTTAGAGTCATTAAGCAAAAAATATAGTGATAAAATTCCAACAGTAATAGATGCAGGAAATGCAGGAACAGCTTTTCGTTTTCTTACAGCTGCACTTTGCATAACACCCGGGAAATGGCTGCTCACAGGCAGCAAAAGAATGAGACAACGACCAATAAAACCACTCGTTGATGCATTAATAAAACTAGGAGCAAATATTAAATATACCGACAAAAAAAACTATCCACCTCTATTGATTTCCGGAAATAAATTATCTGGTGGCGAAATTGAAATCGACAGCTCGGTAAGTAGTCAGTTTGTGTCGGCTATTTTAATGATTGCACCCTTATTAAGCAGAGGGCTAAAAATCATTCTAAAAAACAAAACGGTTTCATCGCCATACATAAACATGACTTTAAATCTGATGAGATCGTTTGGAATTGAATTTCAAAAAAATAATAATATTATTGAAATTGCTGAGCAAAAATATCAAGCTAAAAAACAAACAATTGAAGCTGATTGGAGTGCTGCTTCTTACTGGTACGAAATGGCTGCATTGAGTAATGAGGTTGATCTGAAAATAAACGGATTAACAAAAAACAGCCTGCAAGGAGATTCGATTATTTCCGAAATTTTTAAAAAATTCGGAGTTAAAACAAAATTTACTTCTGAAGGCATTCATTTATCAAAAGAAAAATCATCTTCTTTTGAATTTAATTTTGATTTTGCTGATTATCCCGATATTGTGCAAACCCTTGCGGTTACCTGCGCAGGCTTAGATTTTACGGGAACTTTTTCTGGAATACAATCACTAAAAATAAAAGAAACCAATCGTATCATTGCCTTAAAAAAAGAATTAAAAAAGATAGATTGTTTTTTTGAAGAACAATCGGAAAATAAGTGGAAATTGTCTCCCAAAAAAATCATAGACAAAAAAGAAAAATTAGAAACACATTCAATTAAAACTTATGAAGATCACCGCATGGCAATGGCATTTGCACCTTTAGCAATTTGTAAAGGAGAAATAATTATTGAAGATCCTGATGTTGTTATAAAATCATATCCGGGATTTTGGGATGATCTAAAATCAATTGGATTTGAAATTGAAGAGCTGTAAGTATGTTTAGATTTTTTGGTACTACCACGAATTTAGTGGAATATTGATAAATGCGAAAATGATTTAATGCTTAAATGCGAAAATAAAAAAAACTGCTCTGATACAAAAATCAAATATTGTCTATTACCAACCCTTTATTACTAAGATTAAAT
>Ga0222636_1001180_pt1 | contig 10747 bp, 11 predicted proteins | sample AntAcemetagen141_FD_179811 | JGI IMG/M metagenome (GOLD analysis project Ga0222636, IMG submission 179811) | Saline water microbial communities from Ace Lake, Antarctica - #141 | ecosystem: Environmental > Aquatic > Non-marine Saline and Alkaline > Saline | place: Antarctica: Ace Lake...
AAAATCGCTTTGTCGCATTTTCTCTGCTTTCCGTTTTCCGTTCTCCGTTTTCCTATTAATGCCTACAAATGCCTATTAATGCCTTTCTTTACTGCGATCATTTAACAACTACGGTAACAATTTTTTTCGGAATAACTAAGAATTTTACAATTTTTTTACCATCTATATATTCTTTTGTTTTTGGATCATTTAAAACGATTTCTTTTATTCTATCATTATCATCATCAATATTAGATACAATTTTCGATCGCATTTTTCCGTTAATTTGAACTGGATATTCAATCGTTTCTTCCACTAATTTTGATTTATCATAAGTTGGCCATTCACTGTAAGTTAGTTCACTTTCCATTTCCATTTTTTCCCATAATTCTTCGGCAATATGAGGTGCAAATGGTGAGAGTAACTTGATGAAATTGACCATTATTTCTTTGTTCAGAATTTTTTCTTTATAACCGACATTTATAAAAACCATCATCTGACTGATAGCCGTATTGAATCTCGCTTCTTCTATATGTTCTCCAACTATTTTTACCGTTTTATGATATTCTTTCTCGAAACTTTCCGAACTTTTTTCACTTTTGATAATTGAATTTACATTTCCTTCTTCAGAAATATACAATCTCCATATTCTATTTAAAAAGCGATGTACTCCCGCTAATCCATCGGTTGACCAAGGTTTTGGTCTCTCTATCGGTCCCATGAACATTTCATAAACGCGTAATGAGTCGGCTCCGTATTTTTTTATAATATTATCCGGATTTATAACATTTCCGCGTGATTTACTCATTTTTTCACCATCCGATCCGAGTATCAATCCTTGATTTAATAATTTTTGAAATGGTTCATCAGTTGAAACAGCTCCAATATCATAAAGTACCTTATGCCAAAATCTTGCATAAAGTAAATGTAAAACTGCGTGTTCTGCTCCACCAATATAAAAATCAACCGGCATCCAATATTTTTCCAATTCTTTATCCACTAACTCACTTTCATTAAAAGGACTTATATAGCGTAAATAGTACCAGTTAGATCCTGCCCATTGTGGCATTGTGTGCGTTTCTCTATAATATGATTTTCCATCTTTACCATCAAATTCAACCCATTCACGAATGTTAGCTAATGGTGATTTTCCATCGCCGGCAGGTTTATATTTTTCTATCTCGGGAAGTTTTAATGGTAATTCCGATTCATTCATTGGATAGACATTTCCGTCTTCATCTTTATATAATGGGATTGGTTCACCCCAATATCGCTGACGAGAAAAAAGCCAGTCCCGTAATTTATAATTAATAGTAGCTTTTCCAATTCCATTTTTTTCTAACCAATTATTCATTTTATTAATGGCATCTTCCTTATTCAGATCATTAATAAATTCGGAATTTATATGAATTCCATCTCCTTCGTATGCCTCTTTATCAATTTTTCCACCTTTAATTACTTGTGTAATTTTTATGTCAAACTTTTTTGCAAATTCATAATCTCGTTGATCGTGAGCAGGAACCGCCATAATAGCACCTGTTCCGTATCCCCACAGAACATAATCTGCAATCCAAATTGGAATTTTCTCATTATTTACCGGATTAATTGCATATCCACCGGTGAAAATACCTGTTTTCTCTTTTGTGAGTTCGGTTCTAACCAGATCACTTTTTATAATTGCTTTTTCCTTATATTTCTCAACTTCATTTTTATATTCTTTTGTAGTAATTTTATCAACTAATGGATGTTCGGGGGCTAAAACCATATAAGTTGCACCAAAAAGTGTATCTGAACGCGTGGTGAACACTTCAATTTTTTCCTCACTTTTATCAACAGAAAAAATTACTTTTGCACCCTCGCTTCTTCCAATCCAATTTCGTTGCATTTCCTTCACCGACTCTGGCCAATCAAGTTTATCTAATCCTTCCAATAATCTGTCAGCATATTTTGTAATTTTAAGCATCCACTGTTTTAACATTACTCGTTTTACCGGATAATTTCCTCTTTCACTTTTTCCATTAACTACTTCTTCGTTTGCTAATACGGATTTTAGCCCTTCGCACCACCAAACAGGTGTTTTTGTTTTATAAACTAATCCTTTTTTAAATAATTGTAAAAAAATCCATTGTGTCCATTTATAGTATTTCGGATCTGTAGTATTTATCTTTCTATCCCAATCATAAGAGAATCCAAACATTTTTAATTGACGAGTGAAATTCTTGATATTTTTTTCTGTAGTTATTTTCGGATGAGTTCCTGTCTGAATTGCATAAGTTTCAGCCGGTAAACCAAAAGCATCAAAGCCCATAGGATGCAATACGTTATAACCGTTCATTCTTTTATATCTACTGATTATATCGCTTGCCGTATATCCTTCCGGATGTCCAACATGAAGTCCATTACCAGATGGATAAGGAAACATATCGAGTATATAATATTTTGGTTTTGATCTATCAACTTTTGTTTTGAATATTTTATTGGTTTCCCAATATTTTTGCCATTTCCTTTCAATTTTATCGAATGGATATGATGATTTTGACATTAACGCTCCTGTTTTTTTAGAATTCAAACCCAAATAACAATATATAAAATAGAAAATAATATTTAAAAAATCTACAACTAACTTATTAAAAATTTAGTCGGAGCGACAAGATTTGAACTTGCGACCCCTTGAACCCCATTCAAGTGCGCTTCCGGACTGCGCCACGCTCCGATTTTATGAATATAATTTAGTAATTAATGTAGCAACTAACAAGAAATAAAGTATTTATCAATAAACTAAAACGAACAAAATTGAACTATTCTTAGTTCACAATAAATATATATGTGTTCCTTGTGGTTTTTTTTGTGTTTTTTGTGATTCGTCTTTTCTAATTTATTCACCAAGTATTTTTATTATACTTTCTAAATTAGTTTGAATTTTTCTCAACAGGTCATCAATTGATTTATCGGATGATTCATCTTTTGATGTATTAAATTTCAACTTTAATTCATCGGTTTTTTTATCTGGTTCTAAGTTATAATTATTTAGTTTCTTTTTATAGGTATTTTCATCTTTATATTTTTGAATCGTTTTTTTTACATCATTTGAAGAAAGTTTTTTATCATACAATAGGTGTTTGAGCAATTTAATTAATTTAATATCATTTTCTTTGTAAATTCTATTTCCGGAGCTATTTTTTGCCGGTTTTAGATCAGGAAATTCCGTCTCCCAATATCTAATTACGTATTGCTTTAAATTAGTAATTTTGCTAACTTCACTTATTGAGTAATATAATTTTTTAATTTTACTTTGGAAATCCATAACAAACCCCCTTTATTTCTACTTTAAGTATAATACATAACTTAACAATATACAAGTATAATCGTCATTTACTTAAAGTAATTTTAAAATTATAAGTTTTTGCTTTTTAATATATTTTTTAATTTTCATAATTTATATTTATTTTTTTTCATTCAAGCAAAATTTAAATATTTAATAACTTTATACTTTATGACGAAGAATTTTTCCAAATGTTTTGATTGACAAATAATTCGGTATCCGTATGACTATGAATGTCAATAAACCCCGGAGAAATTATTTTTCCAGAAGCATTAATAACTTTCTTTGCTTTTTTTGAAGATAAATTTCCAATAGCAGTGATCTTTTCTTCTGTAATTCCTATATCTGCCTTAAATCCATCTTTCCCTGTTCCATCAATGATGGTTCCATTTTTAATAATTATATCAAATTTATTTATCATATTACATTGTCACTATTGATCCATTTTCTGTATAGACGAAAGTTCTTATAAATTTCCTACGGGTTTTTTAAATTTACATTATTTTATTCGATTTTGAATTGTAATGGATCGTTTAAATCCAAACTATCCTTATGATCAATTTGAATTTCTTTGATCAAAATAGTATCATTTTTCATTAGATTGTTATTTATTTTTAAAGAATCAATTGATTCGACAATGTCCTTATATAAATTAAATAGTGAATCCTGATTAGTATTGAGATTATTTACATTTTGTCTTATAACTTCATTGTCATTATTGATTTCGGTTTTTACTCTATTAGTTGAATATTTGACAATATCCATCATTGAGTTTTCTATTAGTGAAAGATCTTTCACGAGCAGATCAAATTCATTTTGTAATCGGTTAAATTTATAAAATAAAGTATCAATATTAACTTTCACCTCTTCCATTTTGCCACTTGCGATTTTTGAATCTGATATAATGACCGTATCTTGAATTTGATTTGAATTATTTTCATTTTTTGAAACATAATATTGTAGTTGTTGAAATTTTTTATCCAAAGAATTCATTTTTTTAAATATTGAATTAATATCTAAACTTTTCTTTGCATCTAAACTACTTATTTCTTTTATTATTAAATTATATCTATTTGTCAAATTATTTATTAAAAAAGAATTTCGATCATAATAATATTTTGAACTATCCAATAATATTTTCATTTCAGATATTTCATCTTCTAATTCAGAATTTTGCTTAGATATGTTACTAATAATATTCTTATTGTTTTCATCTATTTTTTGTTCTACATAAGATTTGGATGAAATTGAACAACTGCTCACAAATAAAAATGATATTAAAATTATTATGTTTTTTAAGAATCTATTCATTAATTATTATTTTTCTCCGAGATTATTGTTATTTTAAGATTTAGCAGTAATATTTATCATTCTTTCTAAAGATATTTTTGCATATTTTTTTATTTCATCTTTTACAACAATTTGATTGATTATTTTTCCATTATCTAAATTTTCTAATACCTTTAATAATTTTTCAGGTGTATTTTTTGACATTGTTGCACATTGATTTCCTACTTTTGACAATGATAGAATTTTCTTTTTTGGATACATTTGTTGTAATCTATTCACTAAATGCTGTTCCGTTCCTACTCCCCAAACAGAACCGTCAGGCGAATTTTCAATTGTTTGAATTATGTATCCGGTACTTCCGAATTTGTCTGAATTTTTAATAACATCATTGTTACATTCCGGATGAGAAATTATTTTTATTTTGGGATATATTTTCCTTAATCTATAAATATCTTCGACAGAAAATCGTTTATGAACGCTACAATATCCACCCCATAGAATAATTTTTGCATTTAATATATCTTCTTTAGAATTACCACCAAATTTTTTGTTTCTTTCCCAAAGAATAATATTTTTCTTGTCAAATCCCTTTGCTAATGCAGTATTTCCTCCGAGATATTGATCGGGGAAAAAGAATATTTTTTTTCCTCTTTCCATTGCCCAATCAAATATTTTAGATGCATTTGAACTTGTGCAAACCGAGCCATCATTCTTACCAACAAATGATTTCAAATTAGCTGTAGAATTGATATAAGTAATTGGAATGATCTTTTCATTCACTATTGAATTTATTTCTTTCCAAACTTTTTCCACATCATTTAGTGACGCAAAATCAGCTAATGGACAACCGGCTTCAATATCCGGAATAATTACTTTCTGAAAATCACTACTTATAATATCTGCACTCTCAGCCATAAATTTTACACCACAAAAAATAATAAACTCCTTGTCTTTATTCTTTGCGGCTTCTTGGCTAAGTTTAAAAGAATCACCTCTAATATCAGCAAATTGAATCAAATCGTCACTTTCATAGTGATGACCTAATATTATTATTTTATCTGAAAGTTTATCTTTTAATTTAGCTATTTTCTTTAATATTATATTTTCGGATTTAATATTTTTGAATGGTTCTACTCCATTTTCGTATTTAATTATTTTTTCCATATTTTAATAATCAATCCCTTTTTTTGCTAATATATTTTTTTTAAACGGGTGTTTTCTCTCCTTCATTTCGGTTACTAAATCGGCTATTTCAATTATTCTTTTTGTCGCTTTTCTACCTGTTAAGATCAAATTCATTTCATCGGGTTTTTTCTTTAAAAATTCAATAACTTTTTTTTCAGATAAAATTCCAGTTGAAATCGCAACAAAAACTTCATCTAAAATTAGCAATTCATATTTTTTAGATAACATTTTTTCAGTTGCAAATTCTAAAGCATTTTCTGCAGCACTTCTATGTTCCGATTCCGGTATATTGTCACCCATAATTTTACAAAATCCCTTTCCCATTTGATGCAATTCAATATTTGGTATGAGTTTTACCGATTCCATCTCACCATATTTCCAATTACCCTTAACAAATTGTACGATACAAACATTCCAATCATAACCGATGCTTCTAAAAGCAGTTCCCAAAGCGGCGGTTGTTTTACCTTTTCCATTACCGGTATAAATTAAAATCAAACCATTTTTATTCTTTGAATCCAATTGTTATTTACCTTTTACTTTTTCATAAGGCCAATTTCTAATTCCACCCCAATTAATTACTTTATTTTCCTTGTATCCATTTTCAAGCAAAATATCTACGGCCATTCCTGATCTAACTCCGGATAAACAATAAAGAATTAAATATTTATCTTTAGGAAGTTCATTCAATCTGATTTCAATTTCATTTATTGGGAATAATTTTGCCGTTGGAATATGTCCATTTATATATTCATTTTCTGTTCTAACATCAATTATCCAAATGTTTTCAACAGGTGAAGCAACTAATTTTTTGAGTTTTTCAGGAGTATTATAATCATTTATATTAATTTGTTTCTCTATATTTTCCGTTTTAATCTGAGTAGATTTTGGTTTCTTTTTTACCTGTTCGGAATTACAACTGATTAATAACACAAAAAGAGTAAAAATAAAAATAAGTTTTTTCATAACATTTACCTTATGATCTACAATTAAACTCTATTATCATAGACTAATTCAGCAAATTTTTCAAACGATCTATCATAAGTTGCCTCTACGTCATTAGGGAAACAACAAGCCGGTAATTCTCTCATTTTCAAATGATAACTTATACATTCACAGCAAATTCCTTTTCTATCGCATGGCTTATAAGTACAATTACATTTTAATAAATTTGTCTCTTTTTTGCAATCCATAAGTTCCTTTAAATTTATTATTTAAGATCATATTGATTGATCTTGCGATATAAAGTTCTTTCACCAATTTTAAGTGCTTTGGCCGTTTTCTTTTTGTTACCACGAAATACTTTTAATGTATTTTGGATCAATTCCTTTTCCATTTCTTGCATAGTTTTGGTTTCTTGTTCATCATTTTCAAAATCTTTTTCATCTGTAACATTTTGAATATTTTTCATCACATTTGATATATCCATTAACTGATTCTGACGAAAATTATTGACATTGATATTGCTTTCCAACATCTTTTTGATATCTTCCACCTCTTGTCTCAGTACAAATAATTGCCTTAATATCAATTCTCGTTCAACCGTTTCTGAATCTTTATTAACTCTTACCGGAAATCTTGTATCATAATTTGTTTGATCATTTTCAATATTCAGATGTTCATTTACTGTTTCCGGGCGAATTTTGGTATCTTTTTCAAAAATAAATGCCAATTGAACAAAATTCCGCAGCTCTCTTATATTTCCCGGCCAATAATAATCTTGTAATATTTTTATACTATTTGGAGAAAATGGTTTATATGCTAAATTGTTTTTATCCGCATATTCCATCATAAAGGCATCGGCTAAAAGTGGAATGTCCTCTCTTCGTTTACTTAATGTCGGAACATTGATTGTTATTGTTTTTAGACGATAATAAAGATCTTTTCGGAAATTTTCTTTCGAGACCTCTTCTTGTAAATTTTTATTTGTGGATGCTAAAATTCTGACATTTATCTTTCTTGGAATACTTTCGCCCACTTTTGTGATTTCTCCTTGCTCTAAAATGCGAAGTAATTTTACCTGTACACCCAAAGGCATTTCGGCAATTTCGTCCAATAATATTGTACCGCCATTTGCTGTTTCAAAAAAACCTTTTCTGTTTTCCATAGCATCGGTAAATGAACCTTTTTTATGTCCAAAAAGTTCGCTTTCCATCGTTCCGCTCGGTATTGCTCCACAGTTTACAATTATATATGGCGAATGTTTTCTTAATGATTGTTGATGAATTGCTTTAGCTATCAATTCTTTGCCAGTTCCACTATCTCCAGTTATTAGAACTGAAATATCTGTTTTTGCCACTTGGTCAATAGATTTTATTATGTTTTGGATAGCTTCCGATTTTCCGATAATTCCATATTTTTGAATAATATCTTGCATTGATTCCTTTACAATTATTTTACAGTTATAAGTTAAATAATATTTATCAATATTTCAAATGAAACTATTATTTTTTTCGAATTATAGCAACTAACAAAAACAAATGGAATAGTTAGCATTTTTATCTAAAAAATATTAAAATGAATAATTGAAATAGTCATTATAATTATTTAAATTTGACAAAAAATAAATTAAGGAGAAACTATGAAATCAATTAGAAAATATTTAACATTCAATGTTCCAAAACGAATGGATTTTGTGAAGATTACCGACAAAGTTGAAGATATTTTAGCTGAATCCGGAATTAAAGAAGGTTTATGTTTAGTAAATGCAATGCATATAACTGCTTCGGTTTTCATCAATGACGATGAATCGGGTTTGCATCATGATTATAAAAAATGGCTTGAATGGTTAGCTCCATTTGATGCAAGTCCGGAAAGATATCATCATAATCGTGGTGGAGAAGATAATGGCGATGCACATCATAAACGCCAAATAATGGGCCGTGAAGTTGTTATTGCTGTTACAGATGGGGAGCTTGACTTTGGACCTTGGGAACAGATATTTTATGGTGAATTTGATGGAAAACGACCAAAACGTGTGATGGTAAAAATTATTGGTGAATAAATATACTTTAAAATATTTTAATTATTAAATATTAGTTTTTTTATTTTATCTCATAACAAACAATTCTATTATCAAAAAATGTCGGAATGATCAATAAGTTTTTTTCCTGAATGAGTTCAATATCTGCAGAATTGATCTTTTCTTTGACCGTATTTAGTAATGTTTTTATCTCACCGGATTTTTTTACTACCAATGTTCTGCCCTGCCAATCAGATATGAAAATATTTCCTTTGTTATCTATTTTCAATCCATCAATCCCCGAACCGATTTCTGCAATTTCTTTTATTTCTTTTGTATTTAGATCTATTGATTTTATCTTTCCGTCACCTGAATTTCCAACAAATAATTTATTATTTGAAATACATAAACCATTTGGCGATGAAATTTCTTCACCTTCAATCCATTTAAAAATTGATCCATTTGTGAATTTGTATATTACACTATTTTCACTCGACGCATCACTGATATAGACATTACCACTGTCATCGGTTGCTACATCATTTAAAAAAATTGCACCTTGAATCTGATATTTGTTAATTATTTTTCCTTTTGCAATATCAATTTCTATTAATTCATCAATATCAGACACATAGAATTTGTCTTCGTAAATTGATCCGCCTTTGGGAGCATTCAAGCCAGTTATCCATTTTAAGTTATTTATTTCACCTGTTAATTTTAATTGTGAAATAAAGCCATTTCCGTCTTTTCCCGATGGTTTTCCAGAAATATTTGAGATATAAAGCAAATCTCTTTCGTTATCATAATTTACCGATTCCGGAACTTTAAAAACCTTATCACTGCTCCATTTGTGATTGAGTGTAATACCCAAATTTTCTGCATTACAACCAATAATTATAAAAAGTAAAATTTGAACTATAACTATTGTATAAAAATTATTTCCTTTTTTTATCATAGCTCTTCCCTATTATTATCTTAATAAATGAATATTTATATTTTTAAATTATTATTTAACTCTGTTCTTCATCATTTTTGTTTATTTATCATACATTAGATATTTAGGATTTAATTTTTTCAAACTTTCTAAAACAAATAGTCCATCTTTTCTGATAAGTTTATCATCAAAATAAATTTCTCCACCACCGAATTCCTCTTTCTGACGCAAAACGATATCCCAATGAATAGCGCTTTTATTTGTATTGTTTGCCTTATCATAAGAATTTCCGGGTGTTAAATGAATTGAACCGTTAATTTTCTCATCAAATAATGTATCATTCATTGATTTGTTTATGTAAGGATTTAATCCTAAAGCAAATTCACCAAAATATCGAGCGCCTTCATCGGTATCAAGAATATTATTTAGTTTTTTGGAATCGCTGGAAGTCGCTTTTACAATTTTGCCATTTTTAATTTCGAAACGGATGTCGGTAAAAATTGTGCCTTGAAATAAACTTGGAGTGTTATAATGAATAATTCCATTTACACTATTTTTTACAGGTGCAGTAAATACTTCTCCATCTGGAATATTTCTGTGACCATCGGCTTTTACTACCGGAATATCTTTTACAGAAAATGTTAAGTCAGTATCATCCGGACCTTTTATTTGTACTTTATCTGTTTTTTCTAACAATTCAACCAATGGATCCATCGCCTCAGACATTTTTGCATAATCCATCGTGCAGACATTGAAATAGAAATCCTCAAATTGTTGAGTGCTCATTTCTGCTTGTTGAGCCATTGCCGGCAAAGGATAACGCAAAACAACCCAGCGCGTTTTAGCAACACGAGTTTTTGTATGAGTCGGTTCTGCCCACAATTTTTTGTATTGTTCCATATATTTATTACTTATATCAGAATATTCACTAATGTTTAAGCCCCCTCTCACTCCTATATAACAATCCATCATTTCCATTCTACTTTTTTCGTACTCACCTGTGATTTTCATTTGTTCTTCTGTAGAATCCATTATCAAACCACGTATCACACGTGAAGATTTTATTGATACAAAA
>Ga0222636_1001186_pt1 | contig 10716 bp, 10 predicted proteins | sample AntAcemetagen141_FD_179811 | JGI IMG/M metagenome (GOLD analysis project Ga0222636, IMG submission 179811) | Saline water microbial communities from Ace Lake, Antarctica - #141 | ecosystem: Environmental > Aquatic > Non-marine Saline and Alkaline > Saline | place: Antarctica: Ace Lake...
GCAAACACCCGCCGGAAACCTGTCTCAAATCATGCATCACATCAATGGCGCTTATACGAATTATTTTAATGTAAAACGAAAAAGATCCGGTCATTTGTTTCAAGGCCGATACAAGGCACTGCTGGTAGATATTGATGAGTATGCTCAGGAACTTTCCCGCTATATCCATTTAAATCCTGTCAAGGCTGGGATGGTAGAAAAACCTGAGCAATACAAGTGGTCAAGTTATCGGGATTATATAAATGTGAACAAATCGTCAAAATGGCTTTGTACTGATTTCATCCTGGGTCTGTTTAGCAGAAAGACTTCTGTTGCCAAGAAGCAATACCGCAGGTTTGTGGAATCAATGGCCAATGTGGATTATGAGAGTCCTTTTAAAAATGTTTTTGCTTCAACGATACTGGGTGGTCGCAGTTTTATAAACCAAATAAGAGAAAAACACTTGGATAGAAAGAAATCAGATCGTGATCTTCCGGATTTAAAGCAATTTTATGAAATGCCAGACATAGAGGAAATAATCAAACAGGCCGCCAATGTATTGAGTGAAGATGCAGCATTATTAAAAAGAGCGCAGATCTACTTGTGCCATAAATTTAGTGGGCAAAAACTAAAAGACATCGGATGTCACTTTGGAATTGGCGTATCTGGGGTTTCTCAGGCAAGCCGCCGAGTTGCGTTGCAAATCAAAGACGATAAAAAACTTAAAAAAAAGATTGATAACATTATTTTAGATCTCAACTTGTCAACTGTGTAGGCCTGACACCCATGGCCTTTTCAACCCCTTGCTTTTTGGGGGTTCTTGAGCTTATTTTCCGGATTTATATTCGCCGTATTTGGAATACTTAAGAAATCCCAACGTTGTAAAAGTTGAAGTTGCCTCATATCGAAAAGGGCCGGGGCAAGCCCATGAGTTGATAAATAACCCATTTAACGTGCAGGAATTGCAGACGAGGGGGGATGTGCATGAGTCCTATACTTCAGAAAAACCTTATAAATGAGGTTTCTTTTAAGGCGCTGCATACCAGAAGCCAGAAAAGGTTATTCGCCTATTATGCAGCTTTGGCTTTGATTTTAGTTTCTTTCCAACTTTTCTTTACTGCCTCTGCGTCCGCGTTCCAGGTTGGGGACAGGGTTAAAGCTACAGAAAATCTTAATGTGAGAAACTGCACTTTTCTTTGGTGTAGTGTCATAGGGGTAATTCCAGCTGGAGGTACCGGTAAGATCATTAGTGGGTCATATTACTACGACAATTATACTTGGTGGGGCATAGCGTGGGATAATGGCTTGACTGGATTTTCTGTTCAGAACTATTTAGCAGCTCTTCCGGGAACTTTCAGTCTGAGCCATGAAACACCTGTTTGCGATACAGGCTCTCCTGGCCCATCTCCTGCTGTCCGTCTCAATTGGACTACATGCAAAAATGCTAATTATTATGATGTTTATCGTAATGGTTCTTTATATGCTTCCAGTAATACCGGCAACACATTTTATAACAGTGCAAACCTCGTAGCCGGCCGAAGCTATACGTATTTTATAAAAGCACGCAATAGTTCAGGATCTCAGAACTCAAATACCATTTCCGTTAATATCCCGAGCGACATCTGTGATAGCGCTACCATACCAGCCAGCTTTACCCTTAACCAACCTTCTACATCTTGTAACAGTACCAATCCACAAATATCCCTTTCTTGGGGGTCTTCTTCAGGAGCTGCCAGCTACAATGTTTATCGTAACGGAGTCTTTTATGCTAATGCGTTCACGAGTTTAACCTATAAGAATACCTCTGTTAGCTCTGGAACAACATATGCTTACTTTATTCGTGCATCAAACTCAGCGGGTTATCGTGACTCAAATACAGTAACGGCAACAGCGCCTAACTGTGTCGCCTCTCCCCAGATAACTATCGGTCCCTCTTTGTTAAATTTTGGAAATGTTCAGACTGGTTCATGTAGTTCAGCTCAATTTGCAGTTCAGCATGTTGTCGATACAGGTACTGCATCGGGGACTGTATCAATAAGCCAGAATCCTCCATTCAGAGTCACGTCAAACAGCAGCTTTTCACTTTCAAATAGTCAGGCAGTAAATGTTAACGTCAAATTTTGCCCCACCAGTTCCGGTTCATTCTCCGGGACAGCAGTAATCAATAGTAATGCTGATCAGAACATCAATTCCGTTAACCTCAGCGGAACGGGTGTTTCTCCATCTCCAACTACAGGTGTTATTCAGGTTAATGCCAAATTGGATGGGACTTCATGGTCCGGATCAGTAAATTATTCTATTTCCGGCGCTCAAAACTTTAGCGGGAATTCAGTTTCAGCTGATTTTCAGGACAGGCCCCAGGGAAATTACACCTTGGCATATGTTTCCGGTGGCCCAGGCAATTCGACGTTTTCAAGCATTACGCCTTCAAGCTCTCAAACCTTGAATGGGGAGGGTGTTATCACTTTCACATTAAATTTCATAGCGCAAACATCCAACCAATCCCCAGAGGCCAAGTTCACTATGACATCCGGGGGACAGACCACTTATGAAAATCAAACCCTTAATCTAACCGTATCGTCCGGGGGAACAGCTCAAGTAAGTTTTTCCGGCTCAAGGAGTTCTGACCCTGATGGCTCCATCTCAAGCTACCTGTGGAAAATCAATGGTATCCAAGTCAGCACTTCCAGGGACTTCAGTTCTTCTTTGGGGAAAGGGACACACCAGGTCTATCTTACGGTAACTGACAACAAGGGGGCCGCGGGCTCGGTAGGGGCAAATATTGTAATTGAAGAAACAATAACGTCAACCACAACAACGTCAACCACAACAACGTCAACAACCACATCAACAACCTCAACCACGTCAACGCCAACCTCAACCACTTCAACGACCACTACGACACTCCCAGTATCCTCCACAATAACAACAATATCTTTTCCTGGCATAAAATATGGATTTCTTCCCGATTATAGATCTCAAGATCGCTACGAATTTAAGATTTCCTCTTCCTCTCCAATCAAAGTAACGATATCATTGTTTTCTGCTCACTTCAATACGTTCCTCACCCTATATAAGGGCGATACAGGCCATAAGTTGGCGGAAGACGATAACGGCCACGTTGATTGGGGTGATTTTGAAACAGACGATGTCTTGGGTACTAATTCTGAAATTTCCGGGTCACTCCCTTCAGGTACATATACTATTGGGGTTACCAGTAGCGAAATTAAAAGTGGGAACTATTATTTGGTTGTTAGGGATATTGGATATGATACGGTCGAAACATTTTGTGAAAAGAGGTGGGAAAAATATCCCGCAGTTTTTCCGGGACCAAGCCATGCTTATGGCACACCGAATGACTGGGTTGCAAAGTCGTATAAAATAGGCGGTGATGACTGTTTTGGCCGTTGCGGAGACGGTTGTACTTATGGTTTAAACCAGCTCTTGTCTTGTGCTAACTTGCACAGGTATACTATAGATTGTTTTAACCATGACGCATGTTGTGATTACTATAAACATGACACCTTAATTGATTGCAATAACTCTCAATGCTGGCGGATATTTGATAATTGTTTGTCTGATTGCGTCTTTGCAGAGGACTGCGGTGGCCCATTGAATGTAGGTAAATCCGACTCATGCGATTATTCTACGTTGCAAGACGCCATTGATGCTGCGAATTCTGGCGGAACCCTTAATATACAAGAAGGAATCTATTCCGAACATCTCACAAGTACTCCCAAAACCGTGATCCTTCGGGGAGGATGGGATGAAACATTCTCAACTAATTCCTCAACTTCAACAGTAAACTCCCTGACAGTTACTGATGGCAAAGTTATCGTCGAGAATTTGGTGATACAATAACTCACCGGTTCAGGCCCAAAGATCATAATGGTTTGACTGAAAAGATCGACAGGAGGCAACAACTGACTATTTCTAAAGGTGTATACTAAATGTTAGCCACGGATAAAGAATAAATCTTAACGAGAAAGGAGATGATGAAATGAAAACATTATTAAGTTTGTGTTCCATTGCTTTTTTGTTTCTTGCTGGCTGTGCAAGTAATATTGAAAGTTTACAACGAGAATCAGCGCGCAATATGGCTAGCAACCTTAGACCCAGCGACATAACAATTACCGATGTGAAAAGGGGTGCATTGAACGTATATTGGAAAGCAACAACACCAGATGGAACCATATATGATTGCAATGCAGACGACATGGTTCGTCGAGTCAACTGCGTCAAAGTCAAATAAATATCACGAAATTCATGGCTAACAATTCGACCCTGCCGACAGGCAGGGTCAGCGCAGTTTTTATCCGTTCCCGCATTTGAGCCTTTAAGCTGGGAAAAGAATCAAAGGCATTTTCGTTCCCACGCAGGAGCCGTGAGAACAAGAGGGGGAAATACAGTGGGAAGCTCTTTGGAAGAGATAAATCAGGCGCTATAAATCTATTGCGAAATTTAAACCAATAAGAAGGAGGATGTGTAATGGAGTTTGCTGGAGTACCTCTGCGAATCCAACTACCGGTGACAGCAAGACCACAAACGGCAGTGGTATCGGTAGTTTCACAAGTTTAATAACAGGATTGAGTTTAGAAATTACCTATCACGTGAGGGCGTATGCAACCAACATTGTGGGAACAGGGTATGGAAGCGATGTGAGTTTCACAACCTCCTACGCATCTGCCTTATACGTAAGTATCAGTGGAGATTGTGGGGAGAAAACTCCGTGTTAAAACTCAATCCACGAAGCTATTGACGCAGCAAGCACATGTGACCAAATCAGGATAACCCAGGGTACTTACGACGAATCACTTTTCTTTAACGAATTAAAATTACTAACCATTCAGGGCGGTTGGGACTCAATATTCACAACCCAGTCATCCAACACAGTCTTCAACTCATTAACCATTAACGGTACGAGCGGAACTGTTGAAGTCGATAAAGTAGTCCTGCAACAGGTCGACTAAACGCATTAAACGATTAACCAATATCGATGGATTTACAACCAAAAGGAGGAGGTATCATGAAAAAAGTAAGAGAGAATTTATTGGCCATTTTGCTGTCGGTTTTTGTTTGTCTCGTTATCCCCATTTCTGCCCTGAGTGCTGACAAGCTGTTAATAAAAGATGGGGGCGGAGAAACAGTCTTTAAGGTGACCGACAATGGGTCTGTTTCATCCGCAGCCAGACTGCTTTCAAATGGGGCTGCGGCATGGGGAAGTGCGCCGTTTGTTCTTGGGCAGGATACTGGTAACCGGGGAATTATTGTCACGGACAAGGCAGCCAGCAATCAAAAAAATATCTATTTCGGGTGGAATGTGGGTACAACTCACGAATATGCCGAGATATTTGCACTTCAAGAAGGTGTGGCTTACAAAAACTTAATTCTAAATCCAGCTGCTGGCTACGTCGGGATCGGTACCACGAGTCCTTCACACCCCCTACAAATGGCAAGCGGTGCCTATGTTTCATCGGGAGGAGTCTGGACTAACGCATCCAGCCGGGAATACAAGACGGACATAAAGAAACTTTCCACACAGAAAGCCTTTCATACCTTAAAGCAACTCGATCCGGTTGAATTTGCCTACAAAGCCGACTCACAGGAAAAGCATGTAGGATTTATCGCTGAAGATGCGCCTGAACTTGTAGCCTCGAAGGACAGGAAGGGGATGAGTTCGATGGATGTTGTTGCTGTCTTGACAAAGGTGCTTCAGGAGCAACAGCGGACCATTACCGCACTGTCCAATAGATTAGCGACATTAGAGAAGAAGAATTAGGGTGCTTTGTCCCACGAATTACAACCGGCTCCAGGCGGGAGTGTGGTAAAGGGATAACCGGGGCGGTTTCATCAAATAACATCCGGTGGAGTAAAACATGAAAATCAAGACATTATGCATAACCCTGGCGATGCTAACCACGATTTGCCTGCTGACCGCGACCGCTTCCCCGGCAGCGAGCATAACGACACCCACGGTGACTACAAACTGGGCCACGTCTGTCACGCTAAATTCAGCCACTTTGAACGGAAGGGTCAACCCGAATACCGCAAGCACCACATACTATTTTGAGTACGGTTTGACATCTGCATATGGGTCGACCACTCTGGACGGCAGCGCGGGGGCCGGGACGAGCGAGGTGCCTGTGAATAGCGACATATCCGGACTGGACCGGGACACCACCTATCACTACCGGATTGTGGCAAACAATATTGAAGGGACTTCCTACGGCGCTGACAGAAGCTTCAGGACGACTATTGTTTACGTAGAGCCCTATGGATCGTGCGGCGGTAACAGCCCCTGCTATTCAACCATACAGGAGGCCATTGATGAGGCAGGCTCAGGCGGGACCATCAAAATAGCCAGTGAAAGCTATGATGAGGACCTGACATTGAGTCTTTATGGGAATCTGATACTCGAGGGCGGGTGGGACACTTCATTCACGACCCGTTCCTTTGCGGCCGGATCAAACACTAATACAGCAGTAACCGGGACGATGACGGTTACGGGTGATACAGATGGGGTATTGCTTGTAGAGAATCTGGTAATTGATACTGAAGTTATCCCAGGAGCACCCACCGTCACGACCGATTCAGCAACATCAGTTACTTCCAGCTCTGCTACGTTGAATGGCACGGTAAATCCTAATGGGTCGAGTACCACCTACTACTTTGAGTACGGTACGAGTACCAGTTACGGTTCAATGACAAGCAGCACAATCGCAGGGTCAGGTACAAGCGATGTGTCGGCGAGTGCGTCAGTCAGCGGGCTCAGTTCCAACACGACCTACCATTATCGGCTGGCGGCCACGCACAGCGGGGGCACAGGTTATGGAAGCGACGAGACGCTCAACACTGGTGGATCTTTCACTGTGGTTTCTTCCTTCACTTCCCCTGGGCCAGGTCCTAGAGGTCTTGCATTTGATGGAACTTACTTGTGGAATGCTGATTCAAATATGGACAAGATTTATAAATTAGACACCTCTGGGAACATAATCGATACTTTCGCATCCCCCGGTCCAGGTCCTACTGGTCTTGCATTTGATGGAACTTACTTGTGGAACGCTGATTCAAATATGGACAAGATTTATAAATTAGACACCTCTGGGAATATAATCGACACTTTCGCTTCCCCTATGCCAGGTCCTACTGGTTTTGCATTTGATGGAACTTACTTGTGGAGTGCAGATTCAAATGTAGACAAGATTTATAAATTAGACACTTTCGGGAACATAATCGATACTTTCGCATCCCCCGGACCAGGTCCTAAAGGTCTTGCATTTGATGGAACTTACTTGTGGAACGCTGATTCAAATATGGACAAGATTTATAAATTAGACACCTCTGGGAATATAATCGATACTTTCGCATCCCCCGGTCCAGGTCCTACTGCTCTTGCATTTGATGGAACTTACTTGTGGAACGCTGATTCAAATATGGACAAGATTTATAAAATTGCTATAAAATAGTCCAAAATATAACGTAGGCGGGGTTATCCTTGTCGGAGATGGGGTCGCCCACGCTAACTGGCTAAAACTATACAAATCTGAATAGGAACCACGCCAAGTATTTAGAACTATTATAGAAAGACAGTAATAACACCCTTATTTATGCCCTATATCGAACTTTTCAGGGGCAAAAAGCGCATTATTCAAATTTAGGGCCACTGACGCAAAGCGAGACAGTATAGCCATTAGCCAAATACAATGTTGTGCGGTCGTTCCATTAGACCGAAGACACAGGTCCATCTCTACGCTTCCTAATACGGCTTTGGGTTCGTAGCGTATATAAGCATTGACGACATAACACAACGCTCCACCAGACGCCTGATACTCAGTCGGTTCCAGCGGAGTAAGGCGGAGGCGCTGGTGAGCTTAACGTTATTCAAATCAAGATATTTCCAGCGGGTTTTGGATCTTGATGAATCTGTGTTTACTGCTATATCACAACCAGCGGAAACATTGCCATATGAGCTCATTATGCCATCCGAGCAAAATTGAATCTGCTATTTTGCTCATTGTCCAATGCCACTACATCATGTGGTCGTACCCTTTTCAGGCTGTTAATCCAAAAGTGAAGTTTACCTATATAACCCCAGCATTGCCGCTGCCCTCAGAATGGCAGAGGGTTACATCTGGTAGTCCAAACCTGTTGGGCGCCTGAAAAGCAGGCCCTGTTCTTCACTCCAATTTGCCGTTAAAACCCTCTGTTAAGCTCTACCAAAACCCAGCAGATTCACACGCCTTTTTCACAAAGGGATTCTAATTCCTCTGAATCCCCTCAATCCGCCTGCTTGGCCTTATGGAAATTAATCTCTATTTTTGATTTTCCATTCTTTATATTTATGGAGGTCTTTTTCCAAAAAATACATGCAAAGGATTAAGATTAAAGCATCGTCGATTTGACCTACCAATGGAAGAAAATCAGGGATGATGTCAATAGGACTGATAACGTAAATAATTCCTGCAAAAAAAACCAAAATAGACCAAGGAGAGACATCTCGATATTCTCCTTTCCAATAGTCTTTTATCAAGGAATAAAGCAGCTTGAAATTTCCTATTAATCGACTCCATAGCCCGACATTGAGGACGCTACCCTTTCCCATTCATCTTCTCCCTCAAAACCCTTGAACACTTAAATGTCAGAACCCTCCTCGCATCCAGCATTAGGCCGTTCCCGGTGTGAGGATTTCTTCCCCTCCGCTTATCTTTATCTTTGACACAGAATTTCCCAAACCCACTGATCAGGACATCTTCGCCCGCCTCCAGTGTGTGTTTGATGATTTCCACGAGGGATTCAACGATGATTGTGGATTGTTGTTTCTGGAAATCTGACTTATCGTAAACGGAATTCATCAGATTGGCTTTGGTCAGGGACATAATAATAACCTCAATTCAAGATGCTTTGGATGCTGTTTTCTATGGCGATACCGATAAGACATTCTTCTTCCGAAGCTTCATACAAAAAATCTTCTTTATATTGAATTTTTCCTTCGTATCGTTCTTTCAATTCCATCTCTCCATCTTCAGCCATTTGAAGAAGGGTTCCTGAACATTCAGAGCAGGCAGGGCCATATTCGATTTCACCCTCGTAGAAATAGGGAATCCAGCCTTGGTCAAGCAATTCTTCAATGGAATATATTTCTATTCCGCAGATTACACAATTCATGGTTTATCTCCTTTTTGAAGTGCAGGGAGAAAATACTTTTAAATTCATCATGTTGTCAAGTGAGTCTGCCGATCAAGAATAACCAAATAATGAAAATTTCAAAATAATTTGAAAAAAGGGTATTGTTGTGACCGGATCTGTCAAACTCATATGATACAAGAGGTCTGATCACAAAGGAGGATTGACTAACACCTGAAATATTCTTGACTATTTACCCAATTTCAATATATTTTTCCTTAATCCATTTAGATTGGGCTATAAGTCTCAATGGGACAAGCTATGAATGGAATTCCCATGGGGGAACGGGTTGTCAAGGATAAGACACTGCATTGATCTCTTAATTTCTAAAATGTAAGGGCAGTAGAAAATGAAATTCCTTTTATTCTCAGAAATATCCTTTGAAGTTGCTGAACCTATCGCTTTAATTGAAGCTTATTGTTTCCAAAGTGACTTTTATTCCAATTTCGATTTCTTAGAAAACAAAAAAGTCCCGGATGTTAACAAAATAGGGGCACGCATAAAAAGTAAACTATTTCCAGCCTGTTTAGGTGTAACTGATAATGCCGGAAATCTGCGTATTTTCAAATATGATCTTGATAGGTTTTTGGATCTTAGTAAAAAGACAAGGGATAAACATATTAAGGATCTCAATAAAAATGTTATTAACAAGCTAATGGACATTGATGGGATAGGATTATCAAAAGCGACAAAGATTATACACACGCTTTATTCAAAACTAATTCCAATGATAGACGGATTACTCCAAGATTTTTATGCTGAATTGTGTCTCAATAATGATACGGAAAAGTGGACAAGAAAACAATCCGATCAAATCCTTGTTGCTTATTATGATAATCTGACAAAAGACAAAAATAGACACAATCTTGATAGTCTTTATGCCGATATCAACGGAAGAATTAAAGGATTAACAAAGCTAAGGATTTTTGACATTCTATGGTGGTCGTATCTGAAGGCAGAGAAATTAAGTCGGAAAGAAGATGTTGTTTGGAGCACGATTAAATAAATTGAGTGTTGATGGCAGCGGAAGTTGAGCAAAAGGAAAAGACATCGTCTGGCTGATAAGTATATCAGCTTCTATGGATTATGAATTGAGAATGGAGTATACCGCTGATGAAACCATTATCATGTCCATTTTGCGGCAAAGACCCGGAGATCGACAAATACAAATTAAAAGACGTTATGGTTTGGAATGTTGGGTGTATGAATGACGGTTGTTTCGTTCATGTTGAAACTGCAGATTTTGATTCAGAGGAAGATGCAATAAAAGCCTGGAATCAAAGAGTGTAGATTTAGCTATAGAGGTTGCTGTGAAAGCCCATCGAAATCAGTTATTGGATCGTCTTTCAGAGTTGAAAAGGGCAGTGAGATTTGAAACTCCGACACCCTGATCCCAAAGCAACTACGCTTAATTTCTAAAACAACCGTGACTGGCTAAAATGCCTTATTTTTATGGGGGACGTCCGCAAATAAGTAAATAACTTGACATGATGATGAGAAACTCATCCCCCAGAGGCGCAGAGAAGGAAAGGATGATTGGTATGGCTGGATAAA
>Ga0222636_1001198_pt1 | contig 10603 bp, 12 predicted proteins | sample AntAcemetagen141_FD_179811 | JGI IMG/M metagenome (GOLD analysis project Ga0222636, IMG submission 179811) | Saline water microbial communities from Ace Lake, Antarctica - #141 | ecosystem: Environmental > Aquatic > Non-marine Saline and Alkaline > Saline | place: Antarctica: Ace Lake...
GGGTAAACTCCTTCTTTATCTATACCTTTTATCGGAAGAACAATTGGAGTAGATCCTACGGCTATAATTAATTTCTCATATCCATACTCTTTAGAATCTTTGGTAATCACTTTTTTTTCAGTTCGGTCAATTTTCACAGCTTCATCAATGATTACCTTTATATTATTTTTTTCTAACGCCGCATTACTTAGTTTATTATCATCTGGGTTATCTAGGCTAGCAAACATATATGGAATACCACAAGGTATGCAACCATTAGCTATACTTTTCATGATTACAGTTTCTTTACCTGGATAATATCTTTTTGCTGTAACGGCACCAATCACTCCTGCCGGCCCACCACCAAGTACTAATACATCTATTTTCTTATCCATAATTAATCCTAGCCTCCTTAAATAGTTTTCAACATTACACACAACCCATAAACAACATCAATATGATTTTGCTTACAAAACTCTATTGCTTCTTTACTTTCAGCTCCCGGCTGAATCCATATACGATTAATATTAAGTTCCTTGCAATCTTTAATAATATCCTCTGTAACTTTAGGTGGAGTAACAATATTCATCACATCAATATTGCTAGAAATATCTTTAACACTTGGATAACACTTTACTCCTTCAACCTCGCTTACTCCCGGATTAACTGGAAATACTTCATGGCCCTTTTCTTGCAGAGTTTTAAAAATGCGCCAAGCTACTTTTGTTTCATTACGAAATGACCCCGCTACAGCAAAACTCTTCTGACTTAAAAAATCTTTAACTAAATTTTCCATTTTTAATTTTCATAAACAATTCTTGAAAATCATCAATATATTCTGGCAATGCCTCAACAATAGGTATACCTTTGGAATAACTGGAAGCTATCGCTTTTTTAAACGGTATTTTCATTAATATTGGTATCTTTTCATTTTTACAGTAAATATCAGTTTTTTCATCACCTAAATCAGAACGGTTTATTACTACACCATATGGTATTTTTAACTTTCTCAACACTTCAACTGCTAAAATCAAATCATTAAGACCAAATGGTGTAGGTTCAGTAACAAGAATGCAAAAATCACTTCCTTTAATTGATTCTATTACTGGACAAGATGTACCCGGAGGCGCATCGATAATATTTACTCTGGCAAGGTTCATATGTTTTTTAACCGCTCTAATCAGTGGCGGACTCATCGCTTGCCCAATATTAAGTTTTCCGTGAATAAACTCTAAATCATCACCTTTCTCTGTCTGTCTGCTACCTATTTCAATAATTCCTATTTCATTATCAACTTCTTTTATTGCTTTTTGAGGACAAAAATAAGCACAAGAACCACAACCATGGCAAAGATCAGGAAAAACTAAAACATCGTTTTTTAATACCGCTAAGGCATTGTAAACACAAACTTCCTTACAGCGACCACAGCCATTACACTTAGTCTTATCTATTTCTGGCACAGGAATAAAAACAGATATTTTTTGATGAATTTGAGGCTTAATAAAAATATGAGAATTCGGTTCCTCAACATCACAGTCTAATATCTGTGCATTCTTAATAGACAAAGCAAGACTAGTCGCAATGGTAGTTTTACCGGTTCCGCCTTTTCCACTAGCAATTGAAATAATCATTTATTTTTACTACCTTTAAATATTTTTAATTAGAAGCAATTAATACTTCCTGAAATTTACTACTTAACTTTTGTATATTAAACTTCTTGTCTTGAAAATATTCTTTAATTTGTTTTAAGCCAATCTTGCCCGGATGATGACTTCGTCCTTCTTGTTGATGAATTTTATCTACTAATTCTAACCCTTGAGCTGTAAAATCGCTTAAGACTATTTTTCCCTTAGGTTTGAGAACTCGGATAATCTCATCCATAACTAAAAAAGCATTATTTAGATGATGCACTGTGTTTGCCGAAATAACTATATCAAAAGAATCATTTGCAAAACTCATAGCTTCGCCATTTTCTACTTTAAAATCAACATTTTTTTCTAAACCTAAATGTTGGATATTCATTTTAGCATAATTTTGCTCTTCTTGCGAAGGATCAATAGTTATAAACTTAAAATCCTCTTGAGCTAAAGCCATGGTTAAGTGACCTTTGCCTGTTCCGATTTCTAGTATATCACCATAAAAAGGACGAGCTTTATCAATGATAAACTTTCTTTCCTTTTCAGTATCACAACCAAACTTTTTATAAAGGTTTACCCGCTCAAGATATTTCTCTCTATTATCTATAATCTCTTTTGTCATTTTTATTCCCTTATTAGTTTAGCCCCACATTTAGAGCATTGCAAAGAATTGCAAGGAATACCCGGCTGATGTTCTACTTTAATGCCACATGATGGACAAATACAATATCCACTCGGACCTTGACCAGCAGCGCCACCACCAATCCCACTAAAGCTTTTCTTTTGACCTTGCCTGAATCCTCCACCTGCACCACCAGATCCTTGACCTAATGGGCCCTTACCATCTTTATTTGGCATATTACACCCCCTATTTAAACATTAAACTACACAACGATCACGCTTAATCGACCATTTGCCAATTATTGCTTTTTTTATTTTTAGGTTTTATTGCTCAAGAGAGAACAAACGCTAATACAAACTTTATAATCTTTAAATTTATCCTTGTCAGTTTTAAAAACTTATTTACTACCTTTTCTAAAATTACTTTCCAGTCCCAAAATGTGAATCTACACTCGGACCATCAGTTGTTTTTAATTCTTCTTTTTTATAACTTTCAACCGCACTACTAATTTTTCCAGACACCCCCGTAACCACTTTAATACCAGCTGCATTTAAAGTTCGAAAAGCATTAGGCCCAACATTGCCTGTAAGTACTACAGTTGCTTTATTTTCTAAAATAAACTGCCCTGCCTGAATTCCAGAACCACCCATACTATCCATATATGGATTTTTAATTGCTTCAAAATCTAATGACTCTGTATCAACAATAACAAAATACTGACAACGACCAAAACGAGGATCAACCTCTGAATCTAAATTATCTCCCTGTGAAGTAATACACACCTTCATATTTCTTTCCTCCTTCAATAATCTTACTTTAGATTATACTAACAATAACCACTTAATTACACTTGGTATTCTTTAATGATCACACTCTTCTTTTTCCGGATTATCACAAACTGTCTTGTCTATGCCATATCCTCTACCAGCTCCTGGTTGGCAAAGGCTTTCACCACCTTTAAGAGTCCCAGAAACAACCTGAGCAACCACATCATTAATCTTACCACTTATTCCCATTATTGTTTCAATTCCAGACTGTACGAATAGCTCCTGAGCCCGCATTCCCATGCCTCCAGCAATAATAGCACTAACACCTTTTTCACGTAAAAATTGTGGTAAAAAACCCGGATGATGCCCGGGATTAGCTATGGTATCAGTTTTAACTACTTGTTTATCCTGTATCTCTACAATGGTAAATGAAGGACATCGACCAAAATGAGCTGATACCACATCACCATCTGTTGAAATTGCTACTTTCAAAAATAACCTCCTTGCTTAAAAAAATGAAAACAGACGAGAATAGAAAATAATATCTACTCCCGTCTATTTGTTCATATTACTTATTCTCACTAGATCCAGAGCTAGATTCTAACTCTTTTAGCCGTGCATTTATTGCCTTAGCTTCTTCCTGTAAATACAAAGCTTGCTCACGAAGAACCTCTACTTCATTTTGAGAATTAATGTTGGCTCCATAGGCATTACCATAAGCAGGAACTGCCCGACCAAAACCTTGGCCTCTACCAAAACCACGACCCATGCCATAACCTCTACCAAAACCACGACCATACCCAAAACCACCACGCATAGGAACCATGGCTGCATTACCTTGCACAGGAGAACCAACACAATATCCTCTACCGCCACCTGTAAATGCTCCTTGTCCTCTTGGCCCTGTCCCATTAAATCCTGGCATCCTAATCACCTCCTTAGAATAATTATTATCCTTTAATCATAAAATATCAATCTTACTTTTTACTTTTACACCGATCACATAATCCATAAAATTGGATAATATGCTTGCTTATTTCAAAATTATATCTTTTTGAAAGACTTTTCTCTGTTCTTTTCAATAACTCAATTTCATCATCAATAAAATCTGTATACTCTATAATTCGATAACACTTCATGCATACTAAATGATGATGGTGATCTTTTACTGCAGTTTCTTGAGCTAACTCATATCTTGCCCGATTATCACCAAAATCAAATTTATAAACTATCCCTAACTCTGTAAGAAGTTCTAATGTTCGATATACAGTAGCTAGGCCTCCTGAAGGATGAACCTTGCGAATTTGCTCATATATCTCCTCAGCACTAAGATGCTTAGTCGTTTTAGTCAAAACATCTAAAATAGCATCTCTTGAGGGGGTTATTTTGTATCCACAATCTCTAAATTGTTCATGGTACCACCCCCGATTTTGTTGCCCTTGACATCTTCTTCGCATACTCTCTTTTCTCCTAAATGAGAATGATTATCAGTCTCATTTAAAGTATACAATATTAATTTTCTTTTGTCAAGGATGATAAATAAAACAATCTTTCCTCCTCTCAAAGAGACCGCTAATAATGGAAACGGTACAAAATCAAGCAAATAGAATGCAGACAAAAACATCCAATAATTGTAATTGCTAAAGACAAAAAATTATTGACTGGTTAGAACATCACTAGCTTTAATTAGAGAATCTGAAAGCCTCAACCACTCAACAACTAATTTACGTAACTGGATATTATGAGTAATTTTATTAAACTTATTATTTTCAAGTTTATTTACTTCATCAATCAAATCATTTAGAGTCGATCTTCCCAAAGAATAATTTTCTTTCTCATCTTTAGCTATTTCTTCAGCTAATTTAATTTTTTCTCCAGCCACAATGATTAAGGCTTCTTCCCTTTTCATTTGGTTATTTAAGTTTTTTAAATCGGTATAAAGCCTAACACTCGTTGTTTCCGAAGAAAGTTTTGTTTTACGAAAATCTATTTTTGAAGTTTCATAATTAGCCCTATCAACTTGATCGGGAAAAGGCCATTCTACTGACATTCCAGCGTAAGCAGTTTTATTGCTTAAGTCTACTGTGTGGTTTGCACCTTCCCAAACATAACCTAAAAGTAAGTTTATTGAAGGAAGAAGCTCATCAGCTTCTTTCTCAACTACTAAAGAACTTTTATCTTCAAGCAATTTAAGAACCTTTGATGTCCGACTGAATAGGTCGAAAGCCTTGTAATCCTTTTCAAAATCAATATTTAAATCAGCGTAAAGCAAAGGTTCTTTAGGTTCAAAAGCATTATCTTTATACCGCATAGCCTCTTTGACCTGATTTGAATAGTCATCATATTGATTCCTACGAGTAATAACATTTTCTTTTTTTTCTAAAACCTGCAAGGTTATTTTATTTACATCAATAGGTAAAGCAATCTTGCTCTGATGACGTTCTTTTATATTTTCTAAAAGTTTCAAATTTTCATTGTAAGAATTCTCAGCAGTTCTTAAGTTCTCATAAGCTGAATACCAATCATAATAAAGAGTAATAAGTACTGCTAGATAATCTTCATAAGCCTCAGCAATTTGATACCTGGCTACATCTATTTCAATACCAACAATTTTATCTAAAAGACGAGTATTACGACCAAAAGCATTTCTAGCAATTGGTTGAGACAACTCAAGAGCTACGTCAGAAGTAACATCACGAGTTGAGGTAGCAACAGAAGAACTATATTCAGCTGAAATATCAGTTCCCAAGTAAGGGAAAAGCTTACTTAAAGAAACAGTATTTTCGGTATCTTCTTCTTTAGGGTTATATAAAAAATTATATTTACTCTCAATTTCAAGAATTAAATCTTTAGCCGGAAGATCAATATCTTTTCTATATTTCAGTTTTAATTCCTCAACAAGGATTTGTTGAAAAGCTGTATCTTCTCGGCAAGATATATCAATAAAATCCTTGATAGTTATTACTCGGATTTTTTTTTCAGCATAACCATTTGCAACTAAAAAAAAACTAATTATCAGGAAAATTATATGTTTTATTTTCATATTTATCTTATGTCTTAACCGCTAATTTAAGTTTCCTTTCCATAATGATACTAAAAACACAAGGAATCAAGAAAAGAGTTATTACTGTACCAAAAATCAATCCCCAGCAAAGCGCTAACATCATTTGAGCAAGCATGGCATCATATCCAGCCCAACCATAAGCTGTAGGAATAATTCCAGCTACAGTAGTAAGGGTTGTAAGGATTACTGCTCGTAACCGAGTCTGAGCAATATTACCAATCTGTTGATGAAGTTTCCCCGGAGCTAGGCTATAATCAAACTGATTATCTAATTTCGTAAGCATAATAATGGCATCATTTACTACTACTCCAGAAAGCCCTAAGGCTCCAATTACCGCAAAAAAACCATATAAAGAGATTCCATGTAACCAAAAAGCTAAAATTATACCAACCACTCCAAATGGTATAGAAAGCATAATTATAAAAGGTTTTCCTAATGAATTAAACAATAATACTAAAATCAAATAAATAAAAACAATAGCCAGAGTAATTGCTAAACCAAAATCTTTACGGGATTCCCGAGTATCCCTAACTTCTCCACCAAACTCAATAATAGTTGAAGGGTAAAGTTTACTAACGCTAGGAAAAATCTCTTCTTCAAAATAACGCGCAATCTCCAAAGGTGTACGCTTAGCCTTTGGCTGTAAATCGGCATCAATTCTAGTTATACGCTTTAAATCTTCCCGACTTAAGGAATCCGGTTTAAAACTCTCTTCTAGGATAATAACGTCTCTTAAGGGTACTAAATATTGGCCACTATTTTCTACGGGTAGTTCAAGAACCTTATTAATGTCATTTTTAGCTTCTTCTATGGTAGTAAGCCTTACATAAATTTCCTCATCATCCTCCATGAATTCATAAAGAATCTTACCTTCTAAGGCTGCTCGTATAGTTTTCGCAATATTTGAAGGATTAATCCCTAACCGTCGTATCTTATCACGATTTAACTTTATCCGATATTCAGGATTTAAAATAGGTTGATCAATTTCTACATTTGTAAGTGATGGATGTTTTTTCATAGCTTCGGCAATTTTCTCACTAACCTGATTACGTAATGTATCATTATTCTCTTTAATAAGAATTTCAATAGGACTTTCACCAGGCTGACCATGCCATGTTTTACTAAATCGAATATTAGAAATATCCTTTATGTCAGTAAATTTACTTTCCCATTCTTTGATAAGCTGATCAGCGCTTTTTTTGCGTTTTTCTTTGGGTAAAATCTCTATTTGTATACGCATTTTGTTTTCCTGAGAAGCTGACCCTCGTCGAGTTCGAGCAATCTGGTTGCGAAATCCAACAACTCCTTTACCAATATACTTAGAAATAACATTCTCTAAAGGCTGTGCCAAAAGCGCTGTTTCATAACGACTACTTCCGGCTGGAGCTTCAGCACTAAGGCTAATTTGACGAGTTTCTTCACCAGGGAACATAACAAATTTCATCTTAAAAGCACCAATAAAAAGTGCAACCATAAACATAAAAACAAAAATTCCTAAAATAATTCCTTTAAAAGAAAGCACCTTTTCTATATATTTACCATAAATCTGCTCCCACCGATCAAACCAGTGTTCGCTATCAGGAGTTTTTAATGAGATCTGTTTTTTAATTACTTTTATTTTTCTCAAAAACCGCATAAAAAAAGCACTAATTTTATTAATAAAATTATCTAAAGGAAGAATCATATGACTAGGGAGAATTATCAAAGCCTCAATCAAACTTCCAAATAAAATGACCATAACAATAAAAGGAATAAATTTCACCATCGCACCAAATCTGGCTGAGAAAAACCACAACGGAACAAAAGTAACGCAAGTTGTGAGAATACTTGCAACCACCGGCAAAAACACATAGGAAGTCCCTTTTACTGCTGCATCTTCAAGTAAAAACCCTTGCCTTCTCATCCGAGTTATATTCTCTGAAACCACAATCGCATCATCTACAACCATACCCATAACAATAATTACCGCAGCTAAAGTAATATTATTGATCGTATAACCAGCTAAAAATGCAGCAATTAATCCAAAACAAAAAGTAAAAGGAATACCTGCTGCAACCCAAATCCCCGAACGTATATCTAAAAATAGAAACAAGCAAATAAGGATCAGAACAAATCCCATGCCGCCATTTATCCCGATAAGGGTGAGACGATTCCTAACATCAAAAGACTCATCGTCAAGAAGGACTATTTTTAAATTACCATTAGTTAAATTATTTGTATAAAAATTATCTACCTCACGAGATACAACACGAGTAGCTTCAATGATACCTGCCGATGAACTCTTAACTACGTTTAGAAATATCCCTTCATGACCGTTTATTTTTAATAAGTTTTTTGTTTTTTCATATCCTCTTACTACCTCAGCAACATCCTTTAATCGAATAACCTGACCTTCAAACCCGCCTTGAATAGCTAACTCTTTTAAGTCAGCGATATTATTGAGTTCAGCTGAAAGAGTAACTTTAGATTCTTTTAAGTTTTCAATACTACCAGCTGGCTGACGAACATTATTATCTTGAATTTCTTTTATAACCGAATTAAAGGGAATTCGATAATCAATTAGTTTTTGAGGGTTAATTTTAATATGAATTTCTTCTTTAAGATAACCACTACGATTTACTGCACTTACCTGAGACAGGCTCAATAATTTATTTTCTAAAGCCAAAGCAAAAGTCTGTAAATTTTCCCTAGATTCAACATCAAGCAAATCTTTATTTTCTAAGATAAGACCAATATCAATAATCGCTTTACGAGAAGTTTTAAAAACTCTTACTTTAGGATCATCAATTATATCTTCGGGAAGGTTAACATCTAAGGCAGCATTACGTATATCAGTAATAACCTCATCTTTATCACTAACGTTCTTATCAATTTCTACTTTAACTGAAGAAGACCCTGTTCCAGTGGAACTACTTATAGAATATATACCATCAAGGCCTCTAACTGCTTCTTCAATAGGACGAGTAACATAATATTCGACTTCTTCAGCTGAAGCCCCAGGATAAGTTGTTTGTATTCTTACCTGATCAAAAGTAATATCCGGTAGTTCTTCTTTAGGAATTTTAACCCAAGCAATAATCCCACCAATAAAAATTGTAACAAATATAATATTAGTAAGCAGATGTCTCTTTAGGAAAAACTGTATTATTTTTTCTTTCATAATAATTTATATTATACAACACTTACACAAATACGACAATTATAATCATAATTTGGACAGACAAAAAACTTAGAAAAATAAAAACTATAGATATTGGCTTAACTAGAGTTTTAGTTCTTTATTTCCTCTGCTAATAACTTTTTCTAGGCACTTAACTCCTTAAAAAATCAATTTAAAAAGAATAAACCAGTGACGAAATTATTTTAGTATCATTTTTTTTAGCATTTCTTGCTGGAAACGAATCATAATCATCAATAAAACTAAAACGTAATGACATTTTCTCATTTATTGGACTAGTCAGAGCTATTTCTAAACGCAGACGAAATTCACCAACATCTTTTAAAGAAGGGTAAAGAGTTAGATCTTGAGATATTGTGGCTGCTTTAAATATTTTTTTTTCAAAAAACGCCCTAGGTATAAGCACCAATTCATTTTTATCCGTAGCTCCATCATTATAGCTAGTATGCTCAAAGCCTAGACCAGTTTCAACCATAGCCTTCCAATCTTGGCTATCAGAAAACCAATAGCCTATGCCAACTGAAGGAATCAGCCGATAATCAACTCCAGCAAATCTATCATGATCGCCTTCTATTTTATAAAAATTATACCAATTCTTTTCTCCAAAACTAAAGGCATAACGACCCATTCCTCGCCAATTTTGGGAATCCATTTTTTTATTAGTTGATGAATAATAGCTATCGCCCTTAATCGTAAACTCATTATGGTCAGTTTTCCGGTTTAAATAAAGACTGTTGACCATCTGGCTATTGATAGTATTGCCTCCAGACTTGTTATAGCCTAAAGAAAGCTCGCCACTCCACAACTTCTCTTTAACTACAGAAACCACTTTTTTAGGTGTTTTAACAGCTAAAAAGCTCTTGCTTACTGAAACTTGGCCCATAGCTTGAGTCTCTATTAATAAAACATTATCATTTTCGCTTATTATTTGGCCACTTATTCGGTCACCGTTTTTTAAATAAAATTCTTCAGCATAAGCCTTGTTCCAAACCAAAGAAGCACTAATTATAATCGAAATAAAAAAAATCAAAACTTTATTAATACCGCTTTGCGTTAAACTACTTTTATCGCTACTGTAAAAATTAATCTTGGAAAGGATATCTGCTCTTAAAGCCAAACTGTTTGAATCCATGGATAACACCTCATTATTTTTATTTTTAAACCTAATCCTGTTAAATCACAAATAGTTTACTGTCAGGATGATATTTCATGGCAAGTTTTCGATAAGTAGTTTTTATCTCTTCCTGACTTGCTGTTTTGCTTACCCCTAAAATAGAATAATAATCAGCAGTATTCATAAACTAAATCCTAAGTTTTTCGGTTTTAGATTAAAGCTAAGAATAATTTTATAATTAT
>Ga0222636_1001206_pt1 | contig 10552 bp, 10 predicted proteins | sample AntAcemetagen141_FD_179811 | JGI IMG/M metagenome (GOLD analysis project Ga0222636, IMG submission 179811) | Saline water microbial communities from Ace Lake, Antarctica - #141 | ecosystem: Environmental > Aquatic > Non-marine Saline and Alkaline > Saline | place: Antarctica: Ace Lake...
AAGTGCGTAGTAATGTGACTGTCGCATATGCAAAAGATATGGAACAGAGAGTACCAGAAGCATTGTTGAGATCCGGCTGATAGTTCTATTTTGAAATAGTTTCTGTGCTAAAAGATATGTTAAGAGGATACTGCCTAATCCGAAAATGACAAATGGAAGACGGGCAAAAAAGGTACTAACCCTGAACAAAGCAAAAGATGCAGCGGTAATATAAAATGGAAGCCATGGCTGAACTGTCCATAAATAATATTTTCCATACTGGCCAAAATGGTCCCAATTTTGTCCGAATATTTTCAGTGTATTTATGCCATCAAAGGTTCTAGGATAACCAAAGGTGAGGATATTTCGCGACAGGATCGCAGATTGAGCTTCGTCGGTCCACAAGTAGCTATTTCCAAGATTTGCAAAAAGAAAAAAGATAGAGATAGGAAGCAAGAGAAGGAAAATAGGGTCTATAGATTTAGCTGATTTCATTAAGTGTATTGTAGTCATTTTGTGTTATAATGTCAATCAGATTGGCTGAGGTAAGCTTATGGATAAAATTGAGAAAAAAAATAAGAAGATATTTATACCGATAGCAGAACCTGTGCTCAAAGGAAATGAATTAAAATACATTTCAAATTGCATAAAGACCGGCTGGATATCTTCTCAGGGAAAGTATGTAATTGAATTTGAAAAAATATTCAGCAGGTTTTGCGGCAGCTCTTATGGCGTTTCAACATCCAACGGAACAATGGCCTTACATCTAGCATTGAAGACTCTAGGCATAGGTTTGGATGATGAAGTAATCGTGCCTACGCTGACATTTGTAGCTACAGCAAATGCTGTTGTCTATACAGGAGCAAAGCCGATTTTTGTGGATTCAGAGACATCTACATGGAATATGGATCCGAAAAAAATCGAAGAAAAGATTACCAATAAAACAAAAGCTATTATTGTAGTTCATCTGTACGGTCACCCTTGTGATATGGATCCTATTTTAGATATTGCCAAAAGATATAAACTGTATGTTATTGAAGATTCGGCTCAAGCTCATGGCGCAAGGTACAAAGGCAGGAGAGTAGGCAGTATCGGCGATATTGGCTGCTTTAGCTTCTACGGCAATAAAATAATCACTACTGGCGAGGGCGGTATGATTGTAACTGATAATTCAGAGTGGTATAAGAGAAGCTGCTTTTTACGCGATCATAGCATGTCAAAAGAAAGGCGATATTATCATCCTGAGATTGGATATAATTACAGGCTTACGAATGTTCAGGCTGCTATTGGCCTGGCCCAGATGGAAAGATTAAATAGCATGTTATCAAAAAGAGAGAAAATCAACAATCTTTATGATCATCTGCTTTGCAATGTCAAAGGAATCAGTTTACAACCCCATGCCGAATGGGCAGATCAGGTATGCTGGTTGTATTCAATACTCGTGGAAAAAGACTTTGGCTTTTTGAGGGATGAACTAATGATGCGATTAAATAAAAAAGGTATCGATACAAGGCCGTTTTTTATACCTATGCATATGCTGCCCCCGTATAAGACGAGTCATGATTTTCCTGTGGCAGAGGGGCTATCAGAAAAAGGCTTAAATCTACCTTCTTCGATAGCGTTGAAAGACAGGGAAATAAAATTTATATGCGATACTATCAAAAAGATAAAAAGAAAAAACTAAATCTATAATGAAGACCTCCATTATTTTGCCAACATACAATGAGAAAGAGAGTATAACCGAGCTTATTGAAGTGTTGAGTCTGCTTCTTGAGAAAAAGGGCCTTGATTTTGAGATTATAGTCGTAGATGACAATAGCCCTGATGGGACAGGCGCTCTGGTCAAGGAACGCTATTCCGATTCTAAAAATATAACTTGTATTATCCGAAAGGACGAAAGAGGCCTTGCTACAGCTATAAGCATGGGGATCTTGAACGCGTCCGGTGATTATATCCTTCTAATGGATACGGATTTTAATCACGACCCCATGCAGGTCCCGGACATGATAGGTCTTCTCTCTAAATGTGATATTGTATCAGGTTCGCGATATATCGCAGGCGGGGGAATGCTGGGTCCGCGATATAGGTATTGGGGGAGTTATCTTTTTAATTTTTTTATCAGGTCAACAATAGGCCTGGATACTACGGATAATTTGAGCGGATTTCTTGCGTTTTAAAAAGACATTCTTAAAAACTTTGACATAGATAAAATATTTTGTGGATACGGGGATTATTGCATAAGATTTTTACACCGGGCCAAACAGCTAAATTTAAAGATAATTGAAACCCCCGTGCTTTATAAATTACGTTACGCCGGGAGCAGTAAGACTAATTTTTTCATACACTCGATAGAGTACTTTTTGGCGGTAATTAAGATAAAAATCAATAGATGACCAAGAAAGAGGAAGCGCCTTATATGTCAGCCAGGATAATGTTTGTAAACCCCCCTATTGTCGGGGCGCAGCATGAATGGGAACAGCACTTAGGCAGTAAATTGCCCGCTCTTGGGTTGTGCGCTTTAGCCGCATACACCAGAAGAGAGGGGTTTGATACTGCTTTATTGGATGCGTATAACTTAGGCCTGAGTCCTGAATCTACCATGAAAAAGGTCTTAGAATTTTCTCCCAGGTATGTAGGTATTACCGCTACTACGGCTACTATTTTTTTGGCTGCTAAGTTTGCAGAGCTTATAAAAGAACAATGCCCGCAGATAATTACTGTCATAGGAGGATCTCATGTTTCCGCTATGCCTATGGAGACTATGCAGGAGTTTCGCGCTTTTGATATAGCCGTTGTGGGTGAAGGAGAGCAGGCCATCGTAGACATTTTACGGTTAGTAGAACCCTTTGCAGATCTTTCCAATATTAAAGGGGTTATTTACAGAGGCGGCGATGATAGCTTGAAAAGGACAGAAAAGAGATCTTACTTAGAAGATCTTGATAGGTTACCATTTCCAGCTTGGGATTTATTAACTGATTTCCCTGGTCTCTATAGACCTTCGCTTACTAATTACAAAAAACTCCCAGTCGCCTCACTAGTTACTTCAAGGGGGTGTCCTTACAAATGTACATTCTGTGACAGGAGTGTATTCGGAAACCGTTGGCGTTCTTTTAGCGCGACATATGTAGTAGATTTAATCAAAGATCTCAAGGCTAAATATGGCATTCGTGAGATTAGTTTTTACGATGATACTTTTACTGTGAATAAAAAGAGACTGCATGAAATGTGCGAACAGTTTATAAAAAATAATTTAAATTTATCGTGGTCGTGTTTAGGCAGAGTCGATTTAGCGGACACAGAGACTTTAAAGCTGATGAAAAAGGCGGGTTGCTGGCTGATTTCCTATGGCATAGAAAGTGCTACTCCGGAGATCTTGAGTATATACAAAAAAGATATAAGCCTGTCGCAGATCGATAAAGCGGTTCGACTCACCAAAGAAGCAGGCATTCTGACGAGGGGCTTTTTTATTATAGGAGGGCCGCTGGAGACTGAAAACACCATTCTGCAAATAAAGGATTTAATACATAAAATTCCTTTAGATGATCTGCATATTAGTTTTTTTACTCCTATACCGGGATCCGAGATGTACGAAAATGCCGATAAATATGGGAGATTTAATAAGGAGTGGAGTTCTATGGATGTTTATGAAATCAACTTTGTCCCCAACGATTTAAATGAAAATCTGCTCTTGCAATACAGATCAGATCTCTATAGAAGTTTTTATCTCCGACCTGCAAGATTGTTGCGCTATTTAAAACTTTTACTTAATCCTGAAAGGGCATCTGAGATTATAAGCCGGGGATTTACATTTTTGAGATTAATCAGTAAGGATAAGAAGAAAAATGCTAAATCTTAAGTCGCTGTCGCCAAGATTAATAAAGAACAGAATTTCATTGTTCCAGAGTTATATAAAAAGAGAACCCGTGTCTAGGGGGTTTCCGCTTGAATTGGCGATAGAATTGACGAATCATTGCAATGCGGACTGCATCATGTGCCCGAGGCAGAAGATGTCGCGTAAAAAAGGGTACATGGATTTCGATCTATTTAAAAAAATAGCAGATGAAGCGAGAGATTATGTCGAACTTGCATTTTTGCATCTTGCGGGAGAACCCCTGCTCCATCCGGATTTGTTCAGGATCCTGGACTACTGCGGAAAAATAGGATTAAATGCGTCGCTTTCCACGAATGCAATATTATTAGATAAGGTTAATAGTCAGAGACTGATAGAATCGCCGCTTAAGTTATTAACGCTTTCTTTTGACGGCACGACCAAAGGTACTTACGAATCGATAAGAGGAAGGTCTAATTTTGAAGGCACCCGTGATAATATTCAGGAATTTTTGCGTTATAAGTCTAAATCGAAAAATGCCCCGCATACTGTCATTCAATTGATTTACATGAAAGAGAACGTCAATGAAGTAAGGGACTTTATCAAAAAATGGAAGAAATCAAATGTAGATTCTGTTAGAGTCAAACCGTATCTTAACTATCCTGGCTTGGATGAATACCACGGCCAGCTGCCAAAAAAATCCAATGTTAAACCGTGCGTTTTTTTATGGCGGCAGTTAGCGATTTATTGGGATGGTACGGCGGTCGCCTGTTGTATGGATTTTTTGTCTCAGATGATAGTTGGCAATGTCGCCCAGGAATCCATTAAAGAAATTTGGAATGGGAAGAAGATGGTTGATATGAGACGGATTCACGCAAAGGGACAGTCTGGCGCTATTTCTCTCTGCAAAGATTGTCCGATACCGCAGGTTAATACATGCTTACTTCTGGGGACTGTATTTTTTGACGATTTGACTATAAAGAAAGTCCTTCCTAAGATAGAAGGGCTTACAGTGTTTAAGAAATTTCGTAAATTAGGTGTTTTTAACTGATGCTGTCTTGAAAGCCAGTAAAGGAAAAATAGATGTTATTCGAACATGTTGTATGTAATTTGTGCAGTTCAGAAGATTTCAAGATATTATATAAAAATAATTTGAATATAGATGATCATGCCGATATCCAACATTTTGTTTGCACTAATTCAAATTTTTCCAGGCATGGCCAGATAGTGAAGTGCGGAAAATGCGGATTAGTATATACAAATCCGAGACTAAAATCCGAATATGTATACCGGCAGTACCAGGCCGCAATCGATCCGGTATATTTAGCAGAAAAGAAAGGCCGGCATTTGACTTTTACTCATTCATTGAACGAAATCGAGGAGCTGGCGCCTAAAGGGAAGATTTTGGATGTTGGCTGTTATGCCGGGTTTTTCCTGGAAGTGGCCAAAGAAAGGGGCTGGCAGATTTACGGTCTGGAGCCTAGCGTTTGGGCTTCTCAATATGCCAGGGATACGTTAGGATTAGACATAAAAACAGCGGCATTTGAACAGGCTGGTTTTAGCGAAAAAGAGTTTGATGTGGTCACTCTATGGGATACATTAGAGCATTTGATGAGTCCCGTAGGCACATTAAAACAAGTCCACAGGGTGTTGAAAGATGAGGGTTTGATCTGTGCGAGTACGATAAATATTGATAGTCTTTTTGCTAGGGTCCTTGGCGGGAAATGGCCGCAATTAATGCAGATGCATATGTATTATTACTCTCCCGATACCCTTTCTAAATTATTTACTAGGTGCGGTTTTAAAATCACGAGCATTCGTTCTCACAAAAGAGTACTAAGGGCAGGCTATTTAATCGGGAAGATCGGCCATTTTTCTTCTAAGCTATCAAATATATTATCCTTGCTCTCTAAAAAATTAGGCATTGATAATTTTCCCGTAACCGTAGACTTCGGCGATTTAATTACTATTTACGCAAAAAAGTTAAAAATATAAGTTAATCGTACAAGTGTGCGATAATCTTTATGAAAGAAAATAAATTAGAGAGTCTGTTTGACCTCATAGCCACTGAATTTGATGATGATGTCAGGATTTTCAGTAATCATTATGAGCAGATGGCTATTGTCTGTCGAGCCTGTTTCTGCCATGAAGAGATAAAGGGAAAAATGATTTTGGATGCAGGATGTGGAACAGGTGCAGCTGTCACATATTTCTCCAGAAATGGAGCTGATCAGATTTGTGGTATTGATTTAAGTGAAAGAAGCCTGGAAGTGGCTAAAAAGATGTCTACTCAGTATGAATTACGCAATGTCAAATTTCAAAAAGCAAATCTTTCATCTCTGCCTTTCCTCAGCGGGACATTTGATATTGTATTTTCCTGTGGAGCTTTGCCCTATGCAGAAAACATCTTTGAGACTTTAGATGGATTGATTCGAATAACCAGTAAAGATGGGGTACTTGTTTTAATGTTACTTAAAAAGAACAGTTTAGACGTGTTTTATAATTCTCTTCGTCGAATTTTATGCCTTATTCCCGTATCTTGGATAAAAAATTTAGCCAAATTTTTAGCCTTTTTAACTCGTCCAATAGCTAAGTTATTCTTAAAAAGACAGATTGATTTTTCTCAAGGCAAGCCGCTAGAACAGACTATATTGGACGGTTTTTTTAGTCCAGTAAGATTAAATAAAGAAAATCCACGAGATATCCAAAATTTTTTAAAAAACAAAGGTTTTGAGACCTATCAGATAAAAAATATAAAAGACGTAGATTTTTATTCACCGTATACCGCGTTTATTATCAAGGCTGTGCGCAAACAATGAAGTGTGATATTATTATTCCAGTCTGGAGCAACCCGGATTTTACAAAAAATTGCATGGAAAGTGTTTTTAAAAATACAGATTACGCATTTCATCTGATTATTATTGACAATGCAAGTGATAATCTGACCAGGGATTATCTGAATAAACTGGCGCATGATAAAAAAGATAGCATTACATTGCTCAGGAATGATAAAAATCTGGGTTTTATTAAGGCCACAAACCAAGGAATAAGAGAGTCCCGCGCGCCCTATGTATGTCTTTTAAATAATGACACAGAGGTTACAAGGGGCTGGCTCGAAGAGATGATCAGGGTGGCTGAGAAGAAAGATGATATAGGCATAGTCAATGCCAACAGCAACACGCTGGGCTGTAAAGTAAAACGCGGCCAGTCTGCAGAGTCGCTTGCAAAAGGTCTAAAGTCTCATTCAGGGGAATATGCTATACTGGCATGGGCTACAGGGTTTTGCATGCTGATAAAGCGAAAGGTGATCGATGAAGTCGGGCTTTTTGATGAGATATACGGAATGGGTAATTTTGAGGACGCTGACTTTAGTAAAAAGGCGCAAAAGCTTGGTTATTCCTGCGTATGCGCAATTGCATCTTATGTATATCATAAGGAACGGCGTTCTTTTGCAAAGTTTAAGAAATTTAATCAGGATTTTGACAGGAACCGCGAGATTTTTTGTTCCAAATGGGGAAGGCAGGAACGGATCCTTTATATCCTGAGCAGGACGGATTCTGTGCTTAGGAAAGAAATAGGGAGAGAATCCATGAAATTGGCCAGCGACGGCAATATCATCTGGATTTTTTTAAAAGGTAAGGGCGGACAAGAGATTAAAAAGCACTCTAATATCTACATCTATAATCTACCAGAGATTCTTTTTGGTTCGGTTAGCTTATGGAGGGTTTTAAAGCGGAAAAAAAAGTTTGACAAGATATATGTGGATGATAAAAATTATGAGAAGAGATTCAGAGGTTTTGGATTTTTTCACAAAGCGGAGGTGATTTATGCTTGCTAAAATTTCTTTATCTGTGGTAATTATCACTAAAAACGAAGAGAGTAATATTAAAGAATGCCTTGAGTCAGTAAAGTGGGCAGATGAGATCGTTGTTGTAGATGATAACAGCGTAGACAGGACCGTAGAAATTGCCCAGCGCTACACAGACAGGATCTTTCATAGAAAGATGGACATCGAGGGCAGGCATCGAAACTGGGCATATTCGCAGGCGCGTAATTCATGGGTGTTGAGTCTGGATGCGGACGAAAGGGTAACTCCTGAATTAAAAGAAGAGATAGAAAGGTCTATTTCTGATCCCGGGAATTTCAAAGGTTTTATTGTTCCCCGCAGGAATTATATAGGCGATTACTGGGTAAAGCATGGCGGATGGTATCCCAGCGGTCAGTTAAAACTTTTTATAAAAGAAGAATTCAAGTGGGAAGAAGCAGAGGTGCATCCCAGGGCATTTTTAAAAGGGCACGCAGGCAATATGAAAAGTGATTTGATACATTATTCTTATAAGGATTTTGAGGATTTTGTGAACAAGATGAACAAACAGACTACCTTGGAAGCCAGGAAATGGGTCAGGGATAAGAGAAAGATGGGATTAGGCAAGGCTTTTTGGCGTACGATTGATAGGTTTTGCCGTACATATTTTCGCAAAAAGGCCAATAAGGATGGATTGATAGGTTTTATGATATCGATTTTTGCCGGACTTTATCAGATACTTACTTATGCCAAATACCGCGAGAGCGTAGGAGCAAAACATGGGAATGCGATTAGCAAATAAAATTCAATTAATTTTTTATAGCAATAGATTAAAGAATCTTGACAAGGTCAAAGGACATCTTGGTTTAAACGAGGGTTTTCTGCTATTTAAGATCGCGAGATTGCTCAAGGAAAATTCGGTGATTGTGGAGATAGGTAGTTTTAAAGGAAAATCCACTTGTTTTATAGCAGAAGGGATAGGCGACAAAAAGATGCAGTTTTTTTGCATTGATCCATGGAGGGACGGCCTGATGCCTGAAAAAGGAGACGTAATATTTAACGAGTTTCTGCAAAACACAAAAGAATATAGAGACAGATTCACTATATTGCGTAGATTTTCCTATGAAGCGATTAAAGAGTGGCCTGCGCATAGAAAGATAGATTTTTTGTGGATCGATGGAGATCATTCCTACGAAGGAGTCAAGAAGGATATTTTAAATTGGATGTCCCTGGTCAGAAAGAATAGTTTTGTTTGTTTTCATGACTACAGAGACGCGCCTGGAGTCAAAAAAGCAGTGGATGAATTGGTGAGAGAAAATAAGATTAAATTTGTTAAGACGGAAGGGTGTATCTATGTTTCAAAGTTACTTTAGAGGCATAAACAAGAAAAATAGAAAACGAAGGATTTTTTGATAAAAAGGAAAAGTTATATGCAATAAATCAGATTGTCAGAGTTAGGGAGATTTGTTTTTGTCAAAGAGGACAATGTTTGCGCCGGTAGCATTGTAACAGGATTTTAAAAGGAGTGGAAGGCTATGTCCAGATCAGCATTTACCATAGTTATTATTACCAAAAATGAAGAGGATAGGATCGCCCGTTGCTTAGAAAACGTGAAATGGGCAGATGAGATAGTAGTTGTCGATGGATTTAGCACTGACAGAACAGTGGAAATATGTGAAAGGCACGGTGTTAAGGTTATCCAACACCGCTTTGAAGGAGATTTTGGGCAGGAACGGAATATAGGGATAGATAATTCTTCAGGAGATTGGATATTGCAGCTTGATGCTGATGAAGTAGTGACAGAGGATTTTAGAAATAAGATCATAAAGATTCTGAATGAAGAAAAGGAATTTGTGGCTTATAAGTTTCGTCGAAAGAATTTCTTTTTGGGGCATTTTATGAGATATGGTGGATGGTATCACTATTCGCTGCATTTTTTTAAAAAAGGTTTTGCCAGATATAAGGGCAAGGTTCATGAGGAGCTTATTGTTGATGGTAAGGTAGGTATCCTGAATGCAGAGTTAGAACACTATCCTTTTCAAGATCTGTCTCAGTTTATTGCAAGGCAAAACCGGTATACAACACATGAGGCCAAGGAGATAGTTGATTTAAAGGGAGAATTAGACAGGAAAGAAATCCGGTATAATGTGATGGTGAAACCCGCTAAGCTTTTTTGGAAGTTCTATGTAAAAAAGAAGGGTTTTAAGGAAGGGATGTACGGGTTTGTCTTTTCTGTACTTTTTGCATGGGTCCATTTCTTGAAATGGGCAAAATGTTGGGAATTGACAAGGAAAAGTAGGTAGAAGGGGCATTTTTGATGAATCTCAAATACGAGTCAGTATTGCGCTGTGACCTTTGTAGCAGTACCAGGACCAGGATCGTAGACGAAAAAGCCCATGTAGCGGAGTGCGTTGACTGTGGTCTGAAATTCGTGAATCTCAGACCTTGTCAGGTAGATATCTCTGAAAGCTATGACTGGAGTTATGAAAACTGTCCGGGCTGGGGAGAGGTAAGGCCTGAGGTCAGGATCAGGTATGAAAGAAGATTTGATTTTGTCGATAGGTTTGTGAGATCGGGTAATATCCTTGATGTGGGTGCTGGTAGGGGAGAGTTTTTGCATTACGCGAAAAAGACAGGCAGGTGGCAGTGTTTTGGGATAGAGACATCGCGTTATGCCGTGGATTTCGCGAAAAAGGAATTTGGCATTGATCTTTCGCTTGGCCAGCTTGAGGACCTCAGGTATCCTGATAGTCATTTTGACGCCGTGAGCCTATGGCATGCGTTGGAACATCTGCCTTATCCTTCCATGGCCATAAAAGAGGCAAATCGCATATTAAAGCCCGGAGGTTATTTATTTATAGCTGTGCCTAACGATTCATGGCTAGGCAGGAGGCATTTTTTCAAGAACGCCGTAAAAAAGGCTATAAACCGTCTGCCAT
>Ga0222636_1001209_pt1 | contig 10539 bp, 10 predicted proteins | sample AntAcemetagen141_FD_179811 | JGI IMG/M metagenome (GOLD analysis project Ga0222636, IMG submission 179811) | Saline water microbial communities from Ace Lake, Antarctica - #141 | ecosystem: Environmental > Aquatic > Non-marine Saline and Alkaline > Saline | place: Antarctica: Ace Lake...
TCAACTACATTATCAGTAATACTAGGCTTGACAAAAGCCATAATTAATTTAAATTGCATTGTTTTTTGTTTTTATTTTTTTTGAGAATCGAATTTTTAATTCCATAAACTGAGCATAACCCAATACAGTAACAATCGGAAATAAGCTGGCAAATGCGATAAGCCCAAATCCATCTATTGCAGGGTTTCTGCCTGGTACGGCGATGGACAGGCCCAGTCCGAGTGAAGCCACAATAGGCACAGTGACAGTTGAAGTAGTTACTCCTCCTGAATCATAGGCTAACGCAATTAGTTTTTTGGGAGCAAGGATGGTTTGAATGATAACAACAATATAACCTGCCATAATATAGATAAATAGGGGTGTTCCGGTTACGATTCTAAAAGTGCCCAGAGCCAGCGCAAAGGCTACGCCAAGCGCCACGGTTATACGAAGCCCCTTCTTACTAATGGTGCCAGCCGAAACCTCATTTGCTTTTATCGCTACAGCAATAAGCGAAGGCTCGGCTATTGTGGTGGCAAATCCGATCAAAGCCGCAAAAATGTAGATCCAATAATAAGACCCCCAATTTGATACTCCATTTTCAAGACTACCAATAAAGGCAGGTTCAGTTAATTGGGCGGCCATAATTTCCCCAACAGGAAAAAGTGCTTTTTCTAATCCCATTAGAAATAATGCAAGTCCAAATACTACATAGACCCCTCCAAGAATCACTTTTTTTAAATGAGGTATAGCTTTTTTCAAAACTACCACTTGAAAAAAAATGATCAATAATAAGATGGGCAATACATCTCTAAGTGTATAAAACAATACCAAAAGAAAATCCATTATAAAATTGATCATAAATTACTTAGTTTTTTAAAACCACAATAAACCATATGCCATCACAAAAATCATAGGCAAAAGTGAAGCAAAAGCAATCAGCCCAAAACCATCCACTAGCGGACTCCTTCCTTTAATCACATTAGCAAGCCCTACTCCTAAAGCTGTAACAAGTGGGACCGTAATTGTGGAGGTTGTTACTCCTCCCGCATCATATGCCAAACCAATAATTTCTTCAGGGGCAATAATCGTCATCAACATAACCAAAACATACCCACCAATGATTAAGTAATACAAAGGCCAGCCTTTTAAAATGCGCAATACCCCGATCACGATGGCCAATCCAACGGATATCGCTACCGACAACCGCAAGCCCATTGCATATAAATCCATAGTTTTTTGATTATTCTCGATCAAACCCGCACCTGAAGATATTACCGAAGCCTCTTTTGCTACAGCAATTAAGGCCGGTTCGGCAATCGTAGTTGAAAATCCAAGCGCAAACGCAAAAATCATTAACCAAAGGAGGCTTCCCTTCTTTGCCAAGGCGTATGCCATGGTCTCCCCAATTGGAAATAACCCAATCTCTAAGCCTTCAATAAACAGCATCAGACCCACTATTACAAACAGGAAACCAAATATGATTTCTCCGATTTGTGGAAGGGGCTGCCTGATAACCACACTCTGAAAAAAAACAACTACCGCTATAATCGGAATCAGATCCATAAATGCTAGTCTCAATTTTCTTAGTATGGCAAGGATGTAGCGTCTATACCTCACTAATTTTTACTTTTTTTAATGCACAGCAAATATATGAAAAACATAAAAAAAATTGAATAAATATTACCGGGTGTTTTCAAAACTTGTTAGAGATAAACAGAATATTCATGGACAAAGTCGCTATTCGGATTTATGATAATCAGTAATGCTTGTCAAAATGCCACCTAACTATTCGTATAAGAATAGTAGCCGACTGCGTTGCACTTCCCTGTCAAGATACAAAAAAGTTTAAGCGGGCTACAAACCTTGAATTTACTACTGACTCGGCTATTATTTTTATACATTGTTGAACTAAATCCCTTCGGAATAGCTTTAATAAAGTATTTCATTACAAATTCTTATATCTGCAAATATAATAATATAAATTTAAAGATATGAGAAAATTTTATTGCCTAATGTTTAGAAAATCAAATAAAATCCAAAGAATTTATTCAGATTTTACACAATACTTATTCGAAATTATTCCAATTTCTCTTTTTTTCCTTCCCGAAATCCCCAATTAAAACATTAAAAACCGTCGATATGTACATAGATAGGATGTAGTTCAACATAGCTTGTCCCGATCTTTCCTCGGGAGACTCATCGCTGGGTTTCCGCTTTGGCGGAACAGGCTTTGCAGACCGCTCAGAGTCCTATTTATTAGGCAACGTATCTTTTTGTTTTTCAATTTTTGTTTCAATTATTTTATTCACTAAATCTCTAAATTCTGGAAATTGAACCCTTCTTCTATAAGCATATTTTGTCTTATGTGAAATGATCATATTAAGCTTAGGGATTATTAGTAAATATTGACCACGAGCTCCTGCTGCATAATATGATCCATCAAAAATTTCATTATCATCTTTAAATATCCACCACATATATCCATAGGCAAGATTCCATTCTCGTTGAAACTCAGAATTAAATTGTGAAGTTGGTGTAAATGTACTTGTAGTAAGGCTTATCCAATCAGCAGGAATTATCTGATTTCCACTCCAATTACCTTTGTTCAGCATCAATAATCCAACTCTTGCCATATCTCTTGTTGATATCCAAAAGTGATAGGCTAAATATTTAGATTTTGTTGTATCTCCAAGTTTTTGTTGTTTTTCAAGTTTGAAATCTTGCATTTGAATAGGGATTGCAATATCCTGTTCAAAGGTTTCATATATATCTTTCTCCGTTAATTTTTCAAATATTTCACCCGCTGCATTAAAATCCCAATTATTATATAAATAATATTCTCCAGGTTTAATACTCCCTCTTTGAGGTGCGTACTGTGAATTGTCACCATCATTTGAAGCTGGGTGATATATTCCTGATCTGGCTGTAATTAAATTTCTAATAGTAGCCTGACGTTCAATGGGTAATAATCCTTGGATATCATCAATTTCTAATTCTTTTAACGTCATGTCAAGATTAATAGTCCCATTTTTTACATACTTTCCAAACATCATAGACAATAAACTTTTACGACAAGAAGCAATATAACTCAACTCTTCAATATTACCGAATTCAAATAAACATTTACCGTCAACAGCAATAAACAGTCCTGTAGTATTCAGACTATCTATTACATACTTCCGTAATTTCGAGAGTTTTTGAGAATCATATCCAATTTTTTCAATTGAATCATGTTCCAGCCATACTGAATCTGGAAAAAATTTATCATTCTCCTGTCCGTAAGTATTACTGTATATAGCTATAATTAAAAGAAAGGACAGTTTTAGTATCTCGAAGAATTTATTCATGACCTTATTTAGTTTCCATTTTGCTTTCTGTTATGTTGCCTAACGTATGGCGGTATGAAAAGTTGCCGATTGCGGGTGATTTCCTGTCAAGTTACAAGAAAGTTGAAGCGTGCTACAACACTTGATTTTACTACTATTCCGGCTATTATTTTTATACATTGTTGGGCTTTCGTTATTTTTTTGTCCCTTCAAGTTTCATTTGTAATTCAGCATTAATCTCCTGGCTAACTATGTCAATTAATTTTTCACTTTTATAGTCATATTTCTTAATTAAAGAAGGTTCTGAATACTGGTCAAATTTTCCATCCTTATTATGGTCAATTCCAAATTGAATTATTAAATCTTTACTGCTTTCAACAAAGTTTATTTGCGAAATATCTGCATTATCAAGTTTTATTTCCCTTAGTTTTTTATCATTCAATGAGTAAACGAATAAGGTTTTATAGTCTTCTTGATTTATTACGCCATCTTTAAACGTGTCTTTTGTTGATGCTTTAAACAATACTAATATGTCATCCTTAAAATATTCTGTCTGAATACTTCCAAAATTAATTCTGTCAGTAAACAGTTTATTAATGCTATGTTTTTTATAATCGTAAACCAAAAGGTTATTAAAGTTACCATAATATTGTCTCGAATACCTTTTGTCTGATTTGTAACTTCCATGCATGTCAAGTAAACCTAAAACTTCTTCGTCAATGAATTCAGCACTGTTTAGTGTTTTATGCGAAACAGGAATTATATAGACCAAATTCAATGTATCAACCAATCTAGGTGTTTCGTAGGAAATCAATTGCTGTCTTTTATTCTCTTTTTGCAATTCTTCAATTCTTTCATCTGATAGAATTCCATCATCCTGTTTATTATTTCTGAAACTTCGTCCTATTTCTTCAATTGCAAAGGCTGTAATCGAAACAAGTCCAACTATTGCAATAAGGATAACAACTGTTCCTAAAACAGCAAGTAATTTTTGATTGTAATTTTTAATCTTGTCTATGTTCATTGCTTTGTCTTTTTTTTAATGAAGCCCAACGGTTTGCAAATATGGCCCGTAGCCGTTCACTTGCAGTATGTTTGTTAATTACTCGTATGTTTATGCTTCTACTCATTTTTCTTAATAGCACTAAAGCGGCTATGGGCTATGATTTGCTGTTGTGGGTAGTAGTTTATTCATCATCGTCTTCTTCTTCATAGTAAATATCAAATACGATTTCAAGGTTTCTGTCACTAAGCATTTTCATTATTTCTGGTTTCAGGGTAAATCCTCTATTCCAGTTCTCCATATATCCAGCAACGTCAACCCAAGTTTCGTATTTCGATGTTAATATTCTCCAATTTTCTAGATCAGAAGTCAATGAGTCTAACAAGTCTTTCAATTTTATATTCAAGTCAGTATTATCTCTTTTTGTAGTCAAATACCATTTCCCCCAATCAGTGATTCTTGTCCTTTTGGAATTTCCAACTGGATGTCTTTCACCAGGATCCCAAGATTTTGTTGGTTCAACTCCAATTAATTTAGTAATCTCTTGTCTGTCTAATTTCTTAGAATAAAAATTTACTCCAACGCTAAATTCTTCAAATGTTCCTCCGATTTCTGCAATGTGTTCCATTTCGTTTGGATTCACAGGTTCCCTGATTATTTCTTTTCCATTTTCATCAAACCATTTTGTTGGACTCATAATGTTTTTGTCTTTTTACTATTACCCACAACGTTTAGTATAAGAATATGTAGCCGACTGCGTTGCACCTTCCTGTCAAATTACAAGAAAGTTGAAGCGGGCTACAACCCTTGAATTTACTGCTATTTCGGCTATTATTTTTATATATTGTTGGCAATAGTATTTATTATATTTTCAATGTTGTATCCCTAATGATTTTAAAAAATTCCTTTTTTGCCAAGTCTTCGTCCACAATATTGGCACAACAATAGTTATTATCCTTTCGTCCATTTCTCTTAAAGTCAATAAAATATCCTGTTCTTTTATTATAAAGGTTTATTTCATATTTATCATTTTTGAATTTCCCTTCCCAAGTATTATTAGAAACACAAGACCACTCAATAAATAATGGTATTTTTTGAATTGCTTGTCTAAACTCTAAACAGGTTTTAAACCTATCTGCTCGTAAAGATTTCATTGATTTTTTAACTAATCTTTCGATAGGTTTTGGAATGTGAGGTTGAAAATCTCTTTTGGGAAACTTTTCCTTTTTTAATGCTTTCAGCCATTCGGCATCGTCTGCGAAATTTAAACTTAAATTAGGAATATTATTGACTAAACGGAAAAACGTAATGCCAAGAGAATAAAGGTCAGTTAATTCATCTTGATTTGTTCCTTCGAGAACTTCGGGTGGAATATGTGGACTATAACCTGCAAAACTAAATGGTTGATTTGCTAAACCATAAGCCAAACCAAAATCTGATAGCTTTGCTTTATTGTTACTACCAAATAGTATATTTCCAGGTTTTATATCTCTGTGGAAAATGTTTCCGTTATGAGCATATTCCAGTCCAAATAATACATCTGAAATTATATTTATTGCCTTTTGAACCGTAACAAAATTTTTTTCTAAATATCTTTGAACACTACCTTTTGGCAAATATTCCATTACAATACAAGGAACAGGCTGGTTATTTATTTGATGTATGTCAATCTCTTTAATGTCTACAATGTTTCTGTGCCTACATTTTTCTAAAATTTGTGCTTCATTAATTGCATCCATAAATTCCTTTGGATTTTGAACACTGATAAGTTTAATCGCTCTTTCTACATTTAGTAGATTATCTTTTGCTCTAAAAACTTTACCAAAATTTCCGCCACCGATATATCCTATTGTAGTAAATTTGCCAATATCCATATGATTATAATTGTAAAAGGGTTATAAGTGCCGTATTTCTCATATTTTTATTCCAATATGGTGGATGCGTTCCAATTAAAGCATCAATATAATTTTCAAGATTTGTTCCATTTGGCTGATTGAATTTACCTGGTTTTACCGAAGATGGTGAAGTATGGCAAATATCAATCCCTTTCTTTTGACAAAGTAAATTTAGTATTGCTTGACCATAATAAACCTGATGAACATAATTATTTGTCACGTTATTTATCGTTAACTTATAACTGACTTTGTCGGGATTAATATTACCTAAGATTAATTCAAGTTGATTTTCATACCATTCAACAGTTTGCGGCACAGAAAAATTTGCAGGTAAACTAATCTTATCCTTATTGTTAAAAACTGGATTATTCAATGTCCCAGTTAAAGACACTAAATAAATGTCATTCGTTGTAAATGTAATTCCTAATGATGTCATATCTTCTTTCTTTATATTATTGCCAACGGTTAGTATAAGAATATGTAGCCGACTGCGTAGCACTTTCCTATCAAGTTACAAGAAAGTTGAAGCGGGCTACAAACCTTGAATTTACTACAATCTCGGCTATTATTTTTATACATTGTTGAACTAAACCCTTTCATGGGGGGCTAAGTTAGGAAAAATGTTTAAACTTACTATGATAAATTAAAAATTTAATATTATGCCAAAAAAAGTATTTTAAAATCAAAGGAAGTTGAGGCACTTCTTGAGAAAATGCGTCAACGTATGGTGATAGAGAATCTTTCACCTCGAACCATAACAAGTTATCTTAACGGCCCAAAGCGTCTGATTGAGTATTACAATAAACATCCCGGTAAAATCTCAACAGATGATATTTTTACATTCCTTGTTTATCAGAAGGAAGTTAAAAAGCACAGCCGTAGTACCATGCGGATTAATGTAAACGGCATCCGTTACTTGTATAAAAACTTTCTTAATCGTCCTGAAATTGTTGACAAAGTACCTTATCCCAAGCAAGAAAAGTATTTGCCTGAAATATTCACAGGAAAAGAACTCAAAAGACTTTTTGACAACATTCACAACACTAAGCACCGCACTATGCTCAAGCTTATTTATTCATGCGGGCTTCGCAGAGGAGAAGTCAGGGAAATCCAGGTATGTGATATTAATCGCAAAGCGATGCAAATACATATCCGTCAGGGAAAAGGAAGAAAAGATCGCTATGTTCAGTTATCAGTTCATATGCTTGGGGAAATCGAAAACTATTACAATGGATTTAAGCCAAATATTTATCTTTTTAATGGCCGTAAGAAAGGCAGCAGAATCAGCGAATCAGCTATTCGATGGGCTTTGCTTCAAGCATTAAAACGCGAGAAGATTAACAAAAAGCTTCATATACACAGTTTACGTCACAGTTTTGCTTCACATCATGTAAGCATGGGAACCAACCTGCTGAGCATTCAGCAACTGCTTGGCCATGAAACTATCCAGACAACACTTGTTTATCTTCACCTAAGTAATAAGATTAGCGGATGCTTAAATAATCCATTGGATTTAATGTATGCTGATGAAAAACAAAATTGATATTGCAGATGTCATCAGAGCATTTGGTAGTGGTTTACAAGAATCAAAAAAAAATACATCTCACCAAAAAGGTATTTTCACCACTTTGAAGAAATGTCGCACACCTGCATTGGGCGGACATGTTGAAGCTTGCCGTAAATGTGGTTTTGTTCGTACAGGCTGGAATAGTTGCCGTAACCGTCATTGTCCTACTTGTAATAACATCAAACGAGAACGATGGGTTTTTGAACGTCGTTCGGAGATGTTACCGGTTGACTATTTTCATATGGTTTTTACTTTACCTGATTCATTAAATAATTTATGCCTTCATCATCCGAAACTTTTGTATGATTTGCTTTTCAAAAGTGTGTGGTCAACAATGCAGAAATTCGCCGGATCACATAAACATCTTGGAGCAAAAGTTGGGATGATAGCTGTACTTCATACATGGGGACAGAATCTTCAACTTCATCCGCATGTGCATTGCCTTGTTCCGGGAGGCGGCCTGACACAACAAAACAAATGGCGAAGCAGTAAAGCCAAAGGTAAATATCTTTTTCCGGTAAAAGCACTAAGTAAAGTTTTTAGAGGAAAATTTACCGATGGCCTGATAAAACTCAGCCTTAGCGGAGAAATTCAATTAGATATTCCTTTTAGTAAAGACAAAAAGTACCGGCATCCTTTCTACAAAAAAAAGTGGGTTGTTTTTGCCAAACGTCCGGTTTTAAATGGTGAAAAAACATTGGAATATTTGGGTAGATATGTTCATAAAGTAGCTATTGGCAACAGCCGTCTCAAATCAATTGACGAGAAAAATGTTACATTTTCATGGTTTGATTACCGTAGTTCAAAAGGCAGAGAAATGACCCTTACGGGAGAAAGATTTCTGCAAAGATGGAGTATGCATATTTTACCGAAAGGTTTTATAAAAGTACGGCATTATGGAATTTGTTCCAACCGGAATAAGATGACAGTTAGGCAAATTGTATATGAAAGTATTGGCAAAAATCCTCCATCAATGCAAAAAGGTTTGAAATGGTATTTGATTTATGAACAAACTTATGGAAAATCGCCATTTCTGTGTCCTGCCTGCAAACAAGCTGAAATGGTATGGGTTCAGCTATTACCTCCAATCAGAGATGGGCCTGGTAAATTAACTACATCAAACACAAAATAAATTTACTCAAACAGGTCCTTCAACAAAGGAATCCGCAAGAGCTATGCCCAGGCCAGTCGGAAATCCTTAAAAAAGAGACCAAAACAAGAAAAGTTCTTTAATTATTAGCATAAAATCACCATGTCTTCAACAAAAATTGATTGGTTCTACTTCACCAAAAGTATTCCATGGTGAACAATCCCCGGCACATCCTTCCCCGTAAAACCAAACTTCATTATTGAAAACACATAATACTCTCCAAAAACGGGTAATAGTCCAACAGTAGGCAAGATTAATGCGGCTTCACCGAATAATCCTGCCTAATTGTTGTAGGTTGTATTTTTTAAATTGTCAGCATTATAAATCAAATCGGTAATAGAATCGTCGATAAATATAAACACCAAAGGATAATAGTATCAAAATGGTTCCGCCAATTGGAGCTAAATATTTTCGTGTCATTTTATCCTTTTCTAAAGTATCTTGTTTATCTAAAAACACATTCCCAAAAGTTCTAATTCCTAATATGTTAATTGTCTTTGATTTATTTAGATTTTCATAGTCTTTTTCAGTAATTGCGAAGTATAGATTATCACTAGTCTTTACATTATTGATTAATGAATCATAGTCAAACAAATTTTCATAGTCAGCACCAACTCTAAATAAATTATTGAATCCATTTAATTTCAAGTCGTATGATATACAATTTCTTGTGTTCTTTTGAGTAATATTCTCGATACTAGCTTCAATTTCAGTCATATCATTAACTGACTTTACTCCAGCAGTAGACGCAATTATTATAAAAGCAATTGCACTACAAAAGCAAAATATGAAAATTATTAAAGAGGATATTTTTCTAGTTCTTAAACTCATAATTTATGTAATCAATACTCTCCATTTCTGTGTTCATAATATTACCTACAACGTATGACAATATGAAACGGTTGGGTTTTCGGGCTGCGTTCTTGTCCACCGACAAGAATGCTGAAGCGGGAACCAAATGCCAGCAAACCACTGAACCCCAACTGTTTTATATTGTGTGTTGTGCCGTCGTACATTATTTATTTTTCAATATATTTTTTATTTCTTCTAGTTGTTTTGGTATTTTTTGCAATTCATAATATGCTTTTAAAGATTCTGATCCATGATATAATGTCTTTCTATAAATCGATAAGTCAAGATAAAATGAACTATTTAGTATTCTTCTTTTCTTCTGATTCGATAGAGAATATTTAATCTTACCTGAAAATCTCATTTCCTCATCATTATACTTTTTATAGAAGCCTCCAATCTCGTCAATTGTTACTTTAATCTCTTGTCCCTTTTGTAAGACTGGAATATTCATTATTTTATAATCTTCACTTTGAGATATAACATTCTCTCCTTTAAAGTTTTTAATTGGTTTATCCCAGTTTATTAAAATATTATAAGCTGTTTTATCACCATAGTTTTTAATAGATAAAAGAATTAGTCCATATCTACTTTTAGTATCTGTATCAATAACTATTTGAGGTAATTTTGCATCTAAATGTTGATTAAAAGATAGTGTCGTTAAAAAGAGAGAAATTATCGCAATAAATAAGGACACAGATGCAATTATATTATTTGTATCATTATCAATCGTTGAACAATAAATGAATCTACCAATTATCAAGATG
>Ga0222636_1001212_pt1 | contig 10510 bp, 10 predicted proteins | sample AntAcemetagen141_FD_179811 | JGI IMG/M metagenome (GOLD analysis project Ga0222636, IMG submission 179811) | Saline water microbial communities from Ace Lake, Antarctica - #141 | ecosystem: Environmental > Aquatic > Non-marine Saline and Alkaline > Saline | place: Antarctica: Ace Lake...
ATCGGGTCGGAAATTCACCTCATAATTGGAGTCGGCAAGCCAGTACATGATCTCGAAAGTTCCGTTTTGGCGCTTCTCAGAGAAAACGGTTTTTGCACGAAGCGCTCCAATTCTTTCTTTTAATTCATTATAGGTGAAATCTTCCGGCAACTGGTCAAGAATATGCGCTGTTACCTCATTGCAAGCCTCCAATTCATTGAGCTTCAGCTGGAAGAGATGCCGGTCGTAAACCGGATTTAAACGGAGGTCAGGCCTCTCGACATAATCGCTGGTCGGGTCGAAGATAAACGTATTGTCCCGGTCCAGGACGCCGCTTCGAAATACAATAGAGGAAACATGACCTTCGCCGATTGCCCGGAAGCTCATGATAAAGCGCAAGCTGCCTTTGTCCAGATGGCTTTGATCAGGGTGGAGGACGATGGAAGGGTTGAAAAGGGCAGCCGATTCTATGGAGTACTCCATGGTAAAATAGGCCCCGATGAGAGCCCTTTTAGTCTCGCTTAGCACGGCATCCCGTGGAACATGATCTCTTACCTCATTCAGGCTACGCTCAAAAACGTCTCTGATGTCTTTGTGCCGCTCGGAAAAATCAAGCATTATTTGTGCAAGAAGATCTTCGGCCGTCTTGTTAGGCAAGGCTACTATGCGTTGAATGATTTTAAGTATGCGATGCGCCCCGTCGGGAATATGAGGGCGGGTTATAACGCGTGAAGTATCCCCCTTAATTCTTTTCTTTTTACGTTTGATTTTTGGATGCGATAGTCTTTTTTCGGGCATCAGACATGACTCCTTGATAAATATGTTGATTTGAGAATGTCCATTTGCTTTCTTACAGCGCTGACCTGGCATTTGTCAGACATAACTGCACCAGGTCCTCAATCACTGCTGTGCCGGCGCACATGACGGTATCAGCACCGCCCCAGTATATTTTTACCGTACCGTCGGCTTCCGGCACGGCGCCGCAGGTGAAAACCACATTGGGCACATAGCCGGTTACCTCCCATGGATCCTCGGGCTGCAATATCCACTCATCGCAAACGCCGATGATGTGGGCCGGATCATCAAGATCATGCAGGGCCGCGCCGAGTCGATAGACTGCCCCGGCCATGGTCTTAAAAACTCCATGATAAATATGAAGCCAGCCCTTGTCGGTTTTGAAGGGCGGTGCGCCGGGCCCGATTTTCATTTCATCCCAGTGATAGGACACCGGTTTCATAATCACCCGGGAATCACCCCAGTGAACCAGGTCGGGAGAATAGGAAATCCAGATGGACCAGGGCGAAATCTCCGAATGGGGTCGGTCCAGGCGCACATACCGGTCACCGAACTTTTCGGGGAAAATGACCACGTTGCGTAAATCGGCCTGGGTTATCAGCGCCACACGTTCCACTTTTTCAAAATCACGGGTGCGTGCCAGAGCAATCCGTACACCATGAGGGGAATAGGCGCTGTAGGTCAGCAGGTACTCTCCCTCCACAGGACAGATTCTGAGGTCTTCGACCCCGAACACCTCGTATTCCCCAAAAATGCCGTCCGATGACGGCATCAGAAAGGGTTCGGGATGAACCGTAAATGAAAGGCCATCCTTGCTGTCGGCCCTGCCGATGATGGACCGCCCGTTTCGCAGGTGCGACCTGAAAAGCATGATGTAGCGATCATGGTGTTTGACAATGCCCGCATTGTGAACGGTAGCCACGGGATACGGCACATCCTCTCTCGTCAGGATGGGATTATTTTCAAAGCGGGTGATGATCGGGGTATGCGTTTTCATCGTGTACCGTTCTGTAAAATCATTTTATAGACCTTAATGTATTGTTCAACCATACGGTCGACGGTGAAGTGCCGTTCAACATGCTGACGACAGGTAGCCCGATCAATCTCTTTAACCCGTGCAACCGTCTCAACGGCCTCATCCACGTTGTGCACCAAAAAACCATTTTTGCCGTTTTCAATCAGTTCGGGCATGCTTCCCCGGTCAAATGTGATCACGGGTGTACCGCAGGCCATGGATTCGATAACGGAGAGACCGAAAGGCTCATCAAACTGTATGGGGTGCAACAACGCACAAGCGCTACCCAACAGCCGGTTGCGCTCAACGGGCCCGACGCTGCCCACATAAACCACCTCTTCGTTGTCTATGTGGGGGGCCACATATTGGTCATGGTAGGCCTGGTCCTGAATGATGCCCGCTATTATGAGCTTTTTGTTGCAAATCCTGGCGATTTCAATCGCTTGCCGGGCGCCCTTGTCTTCGTGAATGCGCCCGAAAAAAAGCAGAACATTGTCAGGGACCGGCTGGTAATCAAATTGCCTGATATCGATGCCATGATGGATGGTTTTAATATAATCGAGATCAGGCGATCGGTCGGCATCGCTGATGGAAACATAGAACACTTTCTTGTTGTATTTCTTGTAAACGGGCAGAATCCCGGGCGATGAAAACCCGTGAATGGTGGTCACCACCGGTGTGGTGGTAAAACCGGCATAGGTCAGCGGCAGAAAATCAAAATTGTTGTGGATAATGTCAAATTCGCCGGCATGATCAAATAGCTCGGAGATATGCAGGCACTCCCACACTTTCGGTATGAGCGAGCGGTCTTCTTCATAACCCCGCGGGCAAACCGCATGCAGCTTGCCGCCGGTCTGCGAATCCGCTGTGGCGAACAAGGTGACCGCATGGCCGCGCGATACCAGTCCTTCGGTTATAAGGGAGGCCACGTTTTCCCAGGGCCCATAGTGTCGCGGTGGTGTACGCCAGGCAATGGGCGAGAGCATGGCAATGTGCATGACTGATCCTTATTCTTAAAGGGTTTCCCGTGACGACGGCTGGTTCAAAATCTCGTCGGCATAAAGTTTCTGCAGTGTCATCAGCGAAATCAGCCAGGCCAGGGAGGACTCTGCGCCTTCATTCTGGTTAATGCCGTCCGCCATCAATCCATCCCGGCAGCCGCCGGTCTTGGGATCATAAAGCGGCATGTTCAGGTCATTGTGTCCGAGAAACCAATTAAAACACCTGACCGCACTGTCGAACCATAATTTATCCCGTGTGACATTAAAGGCCACCACACAAGCTTCAACCATGGTATTGGCCTCGATGGGCTGTTGGTCGAATCGGGCCCTCGGACCGTCCTTTTCATACCACCCGTTGCTGCCGATGGGTACAAAGTGACGTTCTTCGGTTTGGACGGTAAGCAGCCACTTCAGGGACGTGAGCCCCATATCAATCATGTCGCTGCGTTGCATACGGTGGCCGGACAGCAGCAAGGCATGGGGCAGTTTGCCGTTGGCATAGTTTAGCGTGTTCTCAAGCCAGGGCCAATCGTCTGTTCCATTGTTTTTAAACTGATCAAAAAGCTTATCGGCAAGAATTTCAAAAACCTTTCGCACAACAGTGTCGCCGGAAAATTTATCCAGATAAGCGTTCATGCCCACCAGACAAAAAGCGATGGCACGGGGCGAATGAAAATTCTCCACAGATCTCAAAGCCTTTTTGAAAAGGGTTGTGCTCATGGCGAGATGCCCGGGATCATCAAGAAACGCCACCGCTTTGCCAAGGCACCAGATCGCTCTTCCATGGGCATCCTCGGACCCGACCTCTTCCATCCACTGCCGCGAATAGGTCATGAAATTGCGAAAGCGCCCATCTTTTTCGTTATAGGCATACAGCAAAAACCCGAGATAATGACCGCAGAGAAAATCAAGTCCAAGGCCGTTTGCCGACAGGTATTTTTGACCCATTGCCGCAACCAGCAGCGCTCTGGCATTATCATCGGTGCAGTAACCGTGGGTACGATCGGGGATGGTATGGTTGGCATGTTGCAGGATGCCGGTATCATCGGTAAAGGCTTTCAGGTGATCGAGCTTGATCTCCGGAAGCTCGAAACTCGTGATCGCCTTGATGTTTTCAACGTAAGAATGTCTTGGACGGGGGTTTCGAGTGCGGTTTTGCCGGACTTCACTGAAAACCTGAAGATATTTCCGGGATACTTCCTTCCAGACGGCGTCACGACTGAAGGTATAGGCTTTTTTTCTGATGGAGTGCCGTTCGATATCGTTGTCAAGAAGTCTATTAATCTGTTCCGCCATTGCTTCAGAATTGTTGAAAGGCACAATCAGTCCCCGGCCTTCGGCAAGCATTTCGACGGCATACCAGTAGGGTGTGGAAATAACAGCTTTGCCCGTACCCATGGCATAGGCAAGGGTCCCTGAGGTAATCTGGGCTTCCTCCAGATATGGGGTGACATAGATGTCGGCGATACCTAAGAACTCACACAACTCTTTCAGTTCAACAAAACGGTTTTGAAAAATAACATGTTCGCCCATATGGAGTTTTCGCACGAGCTGCTGCAGCATGATACGATATGCTTCCCCATGATGCTTTAAGATATTTGGGTGGGTGGCGCCCAGGACGATATAGACCACATCCGGGTGTTTTTTGATGATCGCCGGAAGGGCCTGCAACACATTTTCGATTCCCTTATTTGGAGAAAGCAAACCGAACGTGAGGAGCACTTTTTTGCCTTCCACATCAAACTTGTCTTTGTAGAAGCTTGAATCGATAAACGGCGTATCCGGAATACCGTGATGGATAAAGGCAATTTTCTCTTCGGGAACCCCGTAGATATCTTTGAGAAAATCAACGGCCTTGTGGCTCATCACCACCAGTTTATCCGACATATGGGACAGCTTGCCCATCACGGCACGATATTCCGGCGCGGGGTCCTTTAAGACCGTATGAAGCGTCGTCACCACCGGCATGCGCAGATCGCCCAATAGTTTCAGCAAATGGCTGCCGGCAGCCCCTCCGAAAAGGCCGTATTCATGCTGCACGCAGACAATATCCGTCTGACTGATATTGAGAAATTGCGCTGCAACACTATAGTCGGACAACTTGTTCTGATTGATCTCAAAGCGCACTTTATTCGGATATGCGTAGCCTTCGGTATTGTCGTTCATGGCAGCCGCCCAGCAATGAACATCCGGGGCTTCCAAAGACAAGGCCTCGACCAAGTCCGTGGTGAAGGTTGCGATGCCGCACCGGCGGGGCAGATAGTTGCCGATGACGGCAACCGAGTCGATTCCCTCATAATATTTAATAACAGATGTCATAGGCGCTACCTTTTATTTATCAATTTCCCAAATTGATTTATTTTTATCCTTTTTTTGCTGCCGTTTTTCTTTTTTTGTAAGTTGGGCTTTTTTCTGTTCTTCGCGTTTGCCTTTATCTTTTTTTCCTTTGTCTCCCATTTAAGCTCCTTATATTTTCAAAAATTTTTACCCAATCATTACAAATTCACCATGTGCCCCCAGCCAAGGGGGACACGTTGCTTTCAAGAACCAACTCATTTCTCGATAAAAACGCCAAGTCCGTCGGCACATGCGCGGCTCACGGTATAATCAGGCTTCTCCGTTTGGCCGGGCATTTTGTCCCAGCCCCCTTTTTCGATGTATTCCGACCTCTTCCATGATTCCAGAGCTCCCAGTTCTTTGAGTTTCTCCTTATGGTTCGGCTCTGCCATGAATTGACCAACACAGATCGCGGCCTGACTCTCCAAAACAGCCGCTTCGTTCATTTCTTGTGTCGTGCCGGAGGTTGTCCATCCCCCCCACGCAAAACCAGTGATCATTACGATGATTGCGCCAACAATAATTCCCCAAACGCCATACTTAATTTTGCTTGCACTTTCCGGTTTCATTGATCATACCTCCTTGAATTTGGATTACGATATTTCTATCACCGATAACCTTGCAACCACTTAGGTTGGATGCGGTCGTCTTCCTCAGCCGGCATCAGACCGTTTTGCACCCGCCATTAATTCATCGATATCACGACTGTTCAACGTCTCTTTCTCTAAAAGAGCCATCGCTATATTGCCAAGGGCATCCAGATTATCCTTAATGAGCGATAAGGCCTTTTTGTAGGCTTCGACGACAATCCCCCTGACCTCCTCATCGATCTTTTGTGCCGTCATCTTGCTGTAATCCCTATGCTGGCCGAACGCCCTTCCCAGAAACACCTGCCCTTCCTTTTTGCCAAAGGCCAGGGGGCCCAGTTCTTTGCTCATACCGTATTCGCAGACCATCTTTCTGGCCAGTTCGGATACTTTCCGAATATCATCTCCCGTCCCTGTTGTCTGAGTGTTGAATATGATCTCTTCCGCAGCCCTTCCCGCCATCAAAATGGAGATCCTGTTCTGCAGGTCATCTTTGGGATATGTGTGCCTTTCCACCATGGGGAGCTGCTGGGTCAGGCCGAGGGATCGACCCCGGGGAATAATGGTCACCTTGTGAATGGGATCCGCGCCGGGAAGAAGCCTTGCCACAAGGGTATGCCCTGCCTCGTGATAGGCCATGGCCTTTTTTGCCGCTTCAGAGATAATCATACTCTGCCGCTCTGGTCCCATCATGACCTTATCCTTTGCGTCCTCAAGGTCGACCATCTCCAACTGATCTTTTCCGCGTCTGGCTGCCATAAGCGCAGCCTCGTTCACCATATTTTCGATATCGGCGCCGGTAAACCCGGGGGTCCCCCTCGCAAGGACTTTGAGATCAACATCATCTGAGAGTGGATTATTTCTAACATGGACTTTCAGGATACCCAATCTTCCCATGATGTCCGGAACGGAAACCACCACCTGTCGGTCGAATCGTCCGGGTCTCAACAGTGCGGGATCCAGCACATCAGGCCGGTTTGTGGCCGCAATCAAAATGACGCCCTCATTGGCTTCAAACCCGTCCATTTCCACCAGCAGCTGATTAAGGGTCTGTTCTTTTTCGTCATGCCCGCCACCCAAACCGGCGCCCCTTTGGCGACCCACCGCATCGATCTCATCCACAAATATGATGCAGGGCGCATTTTTTTTACCCTGATTAAAGAGATCTCTCACCCTTGAAGCACCAACACCCACAAACATCTCCACAAAATCCGACCCGCTCATGCTGAAGAAGGGAACACCCGCCACACCAGCGATTGCCCTTGCCAGCAACGTCTTGCCGGTACCCGGCGCCCCCACCAGAAGAACCCCTTTAGGGATTCTCCCCCCCAGCCGGGTGAATTTTCCGGGGTCCTTGAGAAAATCAACAATTTCCTGTAATTCATCCTTCGCCTCATCAATTCCCGCCACATCTTCGAAGGTGACCTTCTTCAGCGCATCCGACACGAGGCTTGCTTTGCTTTTTCCAAAGGATAGTAGATTTCCATTGCCCCCCTGCATGCGGCGCATGAAAAATATCCAGACACCGATCATCAAAAGCATGGGGACCCAGGAAAGGATTGTCCGAAACCATGAATCGCCGTTTTCGGGCTTTGCCCATATTTTAACCCCCTTGTTCTTAAGCAGCGTTATCAATCCCGAATCTTTCGGAGCGAACGTATGGAAAGGTCCCTGGGCGGTTGTTCCTGTTATGTCGCCACCCTGAAGGGTTACCTGGGTAACGCTTCCGCTCTCAACCATTTTTAGAAAGTCGCTGTAATCGATGGAAGCGCTATTTCCCGGTTCGTTAAACCCTCGAAACAGCATGAGCAACATGAACCCGATCATGATCGGTAAAAGAATCTTCTTATTGGATAGGTTCATTTTAGAATTTCTCTCTGTTTGGAGGTTCTCATATCCCTGATGGCATTGACGGCTTTCCACCCTTCCGAATGGGAGACCGTATGGATTTTCATTTCCAGGGGTTTGGCCAAAAGGCTCTTAGTCCCGAGTAAAACACTGAATCCTTCAGACCGGATATGACGTTCCAGGTCTTCATGGTTTTTCCACTCCTCAATGAGATTGAAAACCGTTTTGCCGTCCCTATGAAAGAAAACCTCATAGCTCAGACACCCTTTCTCCTTTACCGCCGTCTCAGTCATGGAGAGCAGCGTCTGCATGACCTCTTTCCGTTTTTGCGGAAGTACATCCATTGTGATCCTGAAAATAATTAATAATGAGTTAGGTAACGATAGTTGAAAATTTGCTTATCATTATATCCCTTGTTTATTTTCCCGCAACCGAATTCCGTTTTTTTCAAGGGTAATCAACCTTTTTTTGTACAGGTTGCCGATTGACTTTTTGAATGTTTTTTTGCTGATGCCGAAAAGATCGGCGATTACTTCCGGCTGGCTTTTATCGCTGACCGCGATAAATCCGCCCTGTTGCTCTAATTTGTCCATAATTTTTCGGGACAGTACATCAATGGCTTTGTAGCCGGGCCTTTGCAGGCAGAGGTCGATTTTTTCATCATCACGCACTTTTTTGATAAACCCGTCAATTTCCTGACCGATTTTCAGCGGCTGAAACACTTCGGTTTTATACAGGATGCCCCTGTGGGTGCCGTTGATGACGGCGATAAATCCGATCTCGTTTCGACCGGAGATAAGCAGCGCCACCTTCTGGCCCTCATGAAAACCCGTCTGTATTTTTTTCGCCCGGCCTTTTTTATGTTCAATTATTGCCATTTTATAGCTCCGGCAGTTGGTGAGGGTCGGTTGTCGGTTGCCGAATCGATATGATCGCTCATAACAGGGAAAAGAATCCCAACCGGCATAATTGCGGCTTGATACGAGCGATCATCAAAAAAGGCATCCCCCGTTTCACAGAAGATACCTTTAATTACCTCGGAAAACACGGGTTAGGCAGCGGTCACATTTGCAGCAGCCGGTCCTTTTGGCCCCTGCTCAATCCTCAAAGGTCACGCTCTCACCCTCAGTGAGAGATTTAAAACCGGTCGAATTAATTGCGCTATGATGCACAAATACATCCGGTCCGTCTTCCTGCTCGATGAATCCAAAACCTTTTTGGTCACTAAACCACTTAACAGTTCCATTTGTCATAATATCATCCTCCTTTCAAAAAATTTCAACGTTACAAACTACAAGGATGACAGCGTTTAACAAACGGATAATCCCTACAGAGAATAAACCCTCCCGCCAATTTACGGCTGGACTTAATTGATGCCAAACTTTAAGCACCTTTATACGTAATAGCAAGCTAAACATCTATTTTTTCTGAAATATCGGCACATCAGTGCCGTCCGCAGATTTCCAAAGGTTTACAAAAATATTCCAGACCGTTTACTTAAACACATTTCCCATATTCTTCTTCCCCTTTGCCTCTTGCATGCACTGCACCCGGTTCCCCTGAAAAATCGTGTCAAGGCATTGGTTGCAGGAAATACAAGTCGGCCTGTAATGAGGTTCATCCCTCCATTTGTCAACGATGAAGGGTTCTCTGATGAACGGCCGACACAAGGAGACAAAATCCGCATCGCCTTTCTCAATGGCCTCTTCCATGAGAGCAAACGTCCTCAGACCGCCTACCATCATGACCGGCACGTCCACCTCTCCTTTTATGGCCTTGCACCATCCTCGAAAATAGGCTTCTCGCTCGGGGCGGCTGATCTTGGTTTTGAACTCGGTCCCCTCATACCGCTCCCCCCTCAGTCCTGAGCTGATCTCGAGAGCGTCAACGCCCCATTTCACCAGGGACCGAGCCGCCGATGCTCCCTCACGAAACTCAAGTCCTCCGGGAAAGCCGTCCTGAACACCGAGTTTCATGAGCAGGGGGTAATCCTCGCCCGCCTTGGCTCTGATATCCTTTAGAATTTCGCCATGGAGGCGTAAACGGTGTTCCAGATCTCCCCCCCACTGATCATTTCGACGGTTCAGATACGGAGAAAGAAATTGACTCAGCAAATAGGCGTGTGCCCCATGCACCTGGACGGCATCAAACCCGGCCTCCCGCACCCGTCTTGCAGCATCTCCGAATGCGCTGACCACTTCAAGAATTTCCGCTTCGGTCATGGACCGGTAGGGTCTATTAAAACGGGGATCATCCTGAACAACCGAAGGGCCCATGGCCTCAAGGTTTCTGCTCTTTAAAAATCTTGCACCCTCCCTGCCGGCATGGAACAGCTGGATGGCGATTTTGGCCCCCTGATCATGCACGGCCGAGGAGAGCTTCCTGAGGCCTGGAATACAGTGATCCGTCGCCACTGAATTCTGGATCGGAGAAGTCTGACCGGAATCGTGGACATAGCAAATACCCGTAACGATGAGCCCTACCCCACCCCTTGCAAGGTCTTCAAAAAACCGGATCTGATCGTCAGTTACCCGGCCTGTTTGATCCGCGTAACCGTCATAGGTTGCCGATCTTACAAAGCGGTTCTTCAGTTCCATCCCATTAATCACCATCGGTTCAAACAGAATACTCACCATCCACTCCTTCCGGAACTCAGATAAAATTTTTAAACCACGGCCCGCTCAATTTGGGTTTCCCCACCAACTGCGGCACGAATTTATCAAAAAGATAAATCAGTGGAATGCAGATCGCAAGGCTCATTACGGTCATCAAACAGCCTACCCGGAAGACATTCAGACCGGAACCGGGAAGGGTATCCAGAACCCACTTTGCCACCGGGCCATTGATATAGTGATAGAAAATGCCGTTTAAACACATCAAGATCAGGGTGTTTTGCCCCATCCAGACCATGGTCTTATGTGAAGGTGTAATTTTTCCAAGAAAAAATA